>Ga0334886_1001104_pt1 | contig 33820 bp, 34 predicted proteins | sample GraSluR1_MG_9_FD_207232 | JGI IMG/M metagenome (GOLD analysis project Ga0334886, IMG submission 207232) | Sludge microbial communities from methane-producing bioreactor in Wageningen University, Netherlands - Granular Sludge_27_06-R1 | ecosystem: Engineered > Bioreactor > Anaerobic >... | reverse complement strand
AACAGTCGCGTTTTATTTTTTGTAGGACTGAATTATAATAATATATCAGAATGAGGTAAAATATTAAGGTTTGGGAATCAAGTCCACTTAAATGGTTCCTTAGAATCTGCTCAGATATATTTTAGACCACCCAAACGAGGTTTGTTTTTTTAGAATTTGATGATGAAGTAGGTTATTGATGAGTTAGTTTTTCCAGGAGGATTTTATGGATTATCATGATTGGTGTATTTGTGTTTTGGCGGCTGGTCAAGGGAAAAGAATGAAATCTTCACAACCAAAAGTTGTTTTACCGGTTTTGGGGAGGCCATTAATTAATTATCTTTTGAAACTTGAGATTCCCAATTTTGGTGGGAAACGATTGGCAGTCGTTTCTCCTTTCTCTTATGACCAAATCCAATCGATTGTTGATCCAGCGATTCAATTAGTTGTTAAAGAAGAACCCTTGGGAACCGCCCATGCCGTAAATTCTATATTACCCCATCTCGATTCTGAGATTCAGAAGATATTAGTCATATATGCTGATATGCCACTTTTGAAAGCTGATACTCTACATCAATTTATGACTTTTTTCGAAAAAAACCGTGCTCCAGTGGCGCTTTTAAGCACCAAATCAGAGTTTCCTGATGGTTTTGGTCGAATTAAAAGGGATTTTCAGGGAACTCCCCTGAAAATTGTTGAAGAAAAAGATTGTTCGGTTGAAGAGAAAAAAATTCCTGAAATAAATTTGGGAATATATGCCTTTCAAAGAAACGAAATAGGGATAGTTCTTCAATCAATTCAAAGGAATAACGCTCAGGGAGAATATTATCTGACTGATGTTCTTGAAGTCGCAAGAAATCTCAATTATAAAACCTTGGTTTACACTGTTCCCTGGGATACGCAGTTTATTAACGTGAATTCCTCTGATGATTTAGCAACAGTGATAGGATTGTTTCGTAGAACAAAAATTAATCAGCTATTTGAATCAGGAGTTAAAATTGTCGATCCAGAATCGGTATATGTCGATTGGGACGTCAAATGTGAAAAGGATGTCTGGTTGTATCCCGGAACGGTTATTGAAGGACAAAGTAAAATTAAAGAAAACACGAAGATTGGGCCTTACACCCATTTAGTTCAATCACAAGTTGGCAGGGATTGCCGAATTGAATATAGTGTTATAGAAGATTCTATTGTGGAGGATGAGGTGGTTATTGGCCCATTTTCCCATATTCGAATGAATTCCTTAATAAAGAAAAATGCTCGGATTGGAAATTTCGTTGAGGTAAAAAAATCTGAAATTGGTGAGGGAACCAAGGCATTACATCATAGTTACTTAGGTGATGCTCAATTAGGAAAAAAGGTTAATATCGGAGCGGGAACAATTACTTGTAATTTCGATGGATATAAAAAACACCCAACCATTATTCATGACCAGGTTTTTATCGGGAGCAATAATTCATTAGTTGCTCCGGTAACCATTGGTAAAGGAGCATATACTGCTGCCGGTTCAACGATTACCCGTGATGTTCCTTCTCAAGCTCTCGGTGTCGGTCGAGCGAGACAGGTTAACATTGACAAATGGACTGAAAAGAAAAAAAACAGGAGCTGATTGGAAAATGATTTGCTATGGTGATATAAGCCAGCATATGAAAGTTTTTACTGGAAGAGCAAATCCATTCCTGGCGCAAGAAATTTGTTGGTATCTTGACCTTCCTCTGGGTCGGGCTGATGTAGGTCGTTTCCCGAATGGAGAAATTCGTATACAAATTGAAGAAAGCGTTCGAGGCTGTGATGTTTTTGTTGTTCAACCTACTTGTCCGTCAGTGAATGATCATATTATGGAACTTCTGATCATGATTGATGCATTGAGTCGTGCCTCAGCCAGAAGAATAACGGCAGTCATTCCGTTTTATGGATATGCAAAACAAGATCGAAAAACCAAAGGAAGGGAACCAATTTCAGCGAAACTGGTGGCAAATTTACTGGTAACCGCTGGTGTTGATCGAGTTTTAACCATGGATTTGCATGTTGGTCAAATCCAAGGGTTTTTTGATATTCCTGTCGATAATTTAGTTGCTCAATCACTCCTGGCTCGCTACTTTGCTTCGAAAAACCTATCGGATATTGTTGTGGTAAGTCCCGATGTTGGAGGTACAGCACGGGCTCGAAATTTTGCCAATCATCTCGGTGTTGATTTAGCCGTCATTGATAAATACCGACCGACCTATGCTGAAGTTCAAGTTATGGATGTTATCGGAAATGTTCGGGGCAAAAGAGCAATATTAGTTGATGACCTTATCGATACTGCTGGAACTTTAGTTGAAGGCGCACAAGCTTTAAAAGAACGGGGCGTCGTTGAAGTGTATGCCTGTGCCACCCATCCGGTGTTTAGTGAACCAGCTTTAGATCGTATCAAGAATTCATATTTGAAAGAAGTGGTTGTGACCAATACTATTCCTTCCAATGCAGACGAGTTGAGCATCCGAACCAGTGATAAAGTAAAAGTTCTATCGGTGGCACCAATTTTTGCCGAAGCAATAAAAAGAATATATAGTGAACTATCCGTCAGTGAGCTTTTCTTGTGAGAAAACTCCATCGGTTTAAAATAAAAATCACTAAATAATCAAATCTAAAACTATCATACGCTTGAGAGCGGAGGGAATACTATGAACCAAAGAGAAATCTTGACCGTTAATACCGAAAAGAGAGAATCTATTGGAAAAGAAAGTATGAAAAAGCTAAGAAAATCAGGCTGGGTACCTGGGGTTTATTATGCTTATGAAAGCAAAGAAGGAAATACAGTTTTATTGAAAATTCAAGAAAGTGAGTTAAAAAGAGTTTTAAAAGCACCAGGAGCAACCCATCAATTATTAAATATTTCTATCGACGGTGATATTCATCGAGGGATTATTAAAGAGCTGCAAAGGAATCCCATTAAAGAACAGGTTTTACATATTGATTTTTATGGGGTACGGGCTGATCAGAAAATTACTTTAAGAGTGCCACTGATGTTCAATGGTGAGGCGCCAGGAGTTAAGGCGGGTGGTACTCTAGAGCAGGTTATGCAAGATGTTGAGATTGAATGCTTGCCTGACGTCATTCCCGAATTCATCGAAGTTGATATCAGCGGTCTGGAAATTGGTGACGCAGTTCATCTTAAGAATGTTACGGTTCCGGAAGGGGTTTTACTTACTGAAAATCTTGATGATGTCGTAGTGGTTGTTACAGCTCCAGAGGTTTTAGTTGAAGAAGAAGAAGAGGTTTTGGAAGAAGAAGGTGAAGCACCAGAACCAGAAGTAGTTAAAAAAGGCGAGAAAAAGGAGAAAGAAGCCGAGGAAGAGTAAGTGTTTTTGGTTGTCGGTCTTGGAAACCCCGGTCAAAAATATCAATACAGCCGTCATAATATTGGTTTTCGAATCGTAGATAATTTATCTGAACAGCATCAATGGATATGGAAAGAAGCAAAACGTTTTCAATGGTGTTATGGCAAAATTGACAGCCACCAACTCTATCTGGTAAAGCCCCAAACTTATATGAATCTGAGTGGTTTGGGGCTTTTATCCTTTTTAAGCTATATAGCCAAATCTTTTGAGGACAAGATTATTGTCCATGACGAGCTTGATCTTCCTCCAGGAAGGATCCGGATTAGTCGAGGCGGTGGAGCGGCAGGTCATAAGGGCATTCTTTCCATTGCTGAATACTTTAATCTGGAAAATTTTATCCGTTTACGGGTAGGTGTTGGAAAACCAATACAAAAAGACGAAATCACTGAGTACGTATTGCTCAAGCCTCCTTCCGAAGAAGCAGCTGTACTCGCTGATTCTGAAAAGCGATCAGTCGAAGCATTAATCTGTATTGTTACTCATGGTGTTCAATATGCCATGAACCGGTTTAACTCAATATCTGCGTCATAACCGCCGAGGAGATACATCATTGTGGAGACCAGAAAAATAGCCAAAGGAATATCTATTATTTTTCAACCGACCTTTATACCAATAGCTCTTTATTTTATCGTTTCACTATCTGCTGTTCCCACGGTTAAGGGATTTTGGTATGCTTTACTGGGTATCGTATTCGTTGCTCTGGCGCCGATAGTTTTGGTTTATATCCTTGCTCGTTATAACAAAATATCCGATCCTGATCTACCCGACCGGCGCGAGCGCTTTATCCCTTACTTAAGTATTGTAGGGTTATATATAATCGGTTTTATTGTTTTTTGGTACCTTGGTGCTCCTTCCCAAATATTGGCAATCACGGCTTCTTATATCGCTGTTACTTTTTTTGGAGCTTTCATATCACTTTTTTGGAAAATCAGTATGCATATGGCTGGAATAGCTGGACCGGTCACGGCATTGATTTTTTTAGTGAACCCCATTTTTGTGTTAGCTTATTTTTTACTCATACCAATTGGATGGGCACGCTATATTCTTAAAAAGCATACGTTTCCTCAAATAGTCATAGGGAGTGGATTTTCGATCTTATTAACCTATTTAATCATTCGGCTTTTTTCATGAACATTTCTCAATTTCTTCAAAAAATTATCCAACAAATCCGATCTGCAAACCGGTGTTCGCTTTCAACAATTCAACCGGTTCGACCTTTTATTGCCCAAATTTTATCCGGAACCAATTATTCTCCAATTTTTTATATGACTGCTAGCGAAGAAATAAAAAGAAAGGTCTTTCGGCAAATTGAAGGTCTTTCTTTTTTTAATCAGGATGAGATGGTAGCAATTGGTGTTGGTTTTGAGGAGAAATATTCAGGAATTGTTCTTCAAAAAACTCTTCGTGAAAAAAAGAATTTAGTTATTGTCTTAAATGTCAATGAACTCGATCAAGAAGTCGTTGAGTTGGAAAATTTTATGAGCCTGTCAGTATTATTGGAGAAAGGGAAGAAATATCAGCGCGATCAATTGATTGATCAATTCTATCGGATGGGATATGAAAGAAAGGATTTTGTCAGAGAGAAGGGTGATATTGCGATTCGTGGTGAAGTCGTTGACGTTTATCCCCCTGACGGGATTGAACCAATCAGAACTTACTGGTGGGAAAACATCATAGAAAAAATGAAAAATTTTCAATCCGATACCCAGAGGACCGACCGTGATTTGGAACACGCCTTAGTAATTCCCAGTGATGGAGAATTTAAAACCATACCCTTAATTAAGCTTATAATGGAACAAGCCAGTCTTATTTTTTGGGACGATGTATTTATAGAAAACACTCATTTATCGCATATTCCTCAGGTGATTACCGGAATTGTATCCAGGGAAAATCTTCCTGAGATGGTTATATCAGCTTCTCGACCGCCGACTTTTTTTGGAGAAATACCAAAATTGGTCAATGAATTAAAGGAAAACCAATGGGGAAAGACTTATTTAATTTTCCCGTCTGAGAAGATCGAATTATTTGCAGCGATCTTAGATGAGGAAAAGATCCCCTATGGCAGAGATGTTAAGAGTCCAGGCCAAATTTTTCTTTTAAAGGGTTTTCCGGCAGAAGGATTTATCCTTCCCGAATTGGGTTTTACCGTTTTCACAACTCAGGAAATTTTTGGAAAAGATTTTACCAGACCGAGTAAAAAAAGAGCAGAATCGCCAATTGAAGAAGAAATGGTGAGTTCGCTTCAACCGGGTGATTATATTGTTCATGAAGAACAAGGAATCGGAATTTTTAAGGGAATCCAAGAAATGGTTTTGGAAGGAGTACACCGGGTTTATTTAGTCATTGAATATGCTGCCGGTGATATCCTCTATGTTCCAGTTGAGAGCGCTTCCTTGGTCCAAAAGTATATTGGGAGCGGAGATATAAAACCGAAGATATCCCGATTGGGTAAAGATGAATGGGGAAAGGCAAAACAGAGAGTTGCCCAATCAATACAGGAAACCGCTCGGGAATTGCTGGAGATATATGCTCGTCGCAACTTGGATCAAGGACACGCTTTTTCTCTGAATTCTACCTGGCATAAACAGCTAGAGCTTTCTTTTCCCTATATCGAAACACCTGACCAAAAACAGGCAATTGTTGATGTGGAACGTGACATGGAGTCTACACGACCAATGGATCGACTCATCTGTGGTGATGTGGGCTACGGGAAGACTGAAATTGCCATAAGAGCAGCTTTTAAAGCAGTTATGGATGGGAAACAAGTTGCTTTGTTGGCGCCAACAACCATTTTATCCGAGCAGCATTACCTTACCTTTAAAGAGCGTTTGAAAAGGTTTCCGGTTCGAATTGCGGTCATCAACCGCTTTAAGTCAACCCAAGAACAAAAGCAAATTGTTGAACGAGTTAAAAATAATCAAATAGATATCTTAATCGGTACTCATCGGCTCATTCAAAAAGATATTCAATTTCATGACCTCGGTTTAGTTATCATCGATGAAGAACAGCGGTTTGGGGTTATGCATAAAGAACGGCTTAAAAAAATGAAATCAACTGTGGATGTCCTCACTTTAACCGCTACTCCTATTCCTCGAACCTTATATCTATCCCTTACTGGTATCCGGGATATCAGCGTTATCGAAACGCCTCCTGAAGGACGTAAGCCGGTTCATACGGTGGTTGCACCTCGTAGTCAAAAAATGATAAAGGAAGCGATCCAATATGAGCTCGATAGAAAAGGCCAAGTATTTTATGTGAGCCCTAGAATTAAAAACTTAATGAAAATTTATGAAGAGTTAGCGATGCTCTTTCCTGATTGTCAAATTGGAACTGCTCATGGACGACTCTCCGGGCCTGACCTAGAAAAGGTAATGGAGAAGTTTTATAATGCTGAGATTGATATTTTACTTTGTACAACAATTATCGAGATTGGATTAGATGTTCCGAATGCCAATACTTTGATTGTAGATCCGGCAACTCTTTTTGGATTATCTCAACTCTATCAGTTGCGTGGTCGAATAGGACGGTTTGATCGAGAGGCTTATGCCTATTTATTTTATCCAAGAAGACTAACCCATGAAGCTCAGGAGCGTTTGGATGCTTTGTTGGAATTCGAGGGATTGGGGACGGGTTATAAATTAGCCCTTCGCGATATGGAAATCCGAGGAGCGGGAAATATTTTGGGCCAAGCTCAGCATGGATTTATCCAGGAGATTGGTTTTTCTCTTTATACTCGAATGTTACAAGAAGAAATTTCCCGACTGAAGGGAGAAAATACTGAAACGAATCCCCAAACCACCATAATTTTGCAAGAAAATGCTTTTTTCCCAAACTGGTATATGAAGCAAGAAAACGAGCGTTTTAGCTATTATCAACGTTTGTTACAAGCTCAAAAAATGAATGATGTTGAAGATCTGAGGGCTGAGATAGAAGATCGGTATGGACGCTTGCCAAGGGAAGTTGAAACTCTATTAAAAATTACAACCCTGCGTTATTATGGTAAAATAGCACTGGTTGATACAATTGAAGAAAAAAATGGGGAAATTTATATCGGTGCTCCAATTGAGGTGCTGGTCAGCTTCAATGAAAAATTCCGAAACCATGGTGTAAAAGGTATGTTGGTAAATTACCATGGTAAGCAAACTTTAAGGATACCATTTCAAAATTTAAATACATTGTTACGTCTGTTTGATCCGTTGGTAGGAAAAGGGTAAAAAAGATTTTATAAATAACCTGTTAATTGAGAATAATGGAGATCTTTCTTTAATGGATAAAATGATTGATTCAGAAGCCAAAAAATATTTTGGAGAGTTAATTGAATTGGTAACGATCCTCCGGAGCAAAAATGGTTGTCCTTGGGATCGAGAACAAACTCGAGAAAGTTTAAAGCCACTTATGCTTGAAGAAATGTATGAAGCTTTTGATGCCATTGATCGAAAGAACGAAGCCGATATAAGAGAAGAATTAGGGGACATGTTGCTTCATATTGTTTTTCAAGCGCAAATTGGAGCAGAACAAAATTCTTTTACTGTTGTTGACGTTTTAAAACAGCTCATCTTTAAAATGAAGAAAAGACATCCTCATGTATTTGGAGATATCCAGGTTCAAAATGTGGATGAAGTTTTATTAAATTGGGAAACCATTAAAGAAGGCGAGAAGGAAAGAGAGAGCATGCTTTCATCTATACCTCCAAGTTTACCGGCTTTACTTCGAGCTCAAGTCATTCAAAGCCGGGTTGCTCGGGTAGGATTCGATTGGCCAAATGCCAACGAGGTTTGGAGAAAAGTTATTGAGGAACAGAATGAACTGGAAGAAGCCTGGAAAAGCCATGATCAAGAATCAATCGAGGAAGAATGGGGGGATTTGGTTTTTGCGTTAGTCAATCTCTCTCGGCATTTTCACCTGCAACCGGAGGATGCTCTTCAAAAAGCTTCCCAACGTTTTACACAACGCTTTCGATATATGGAGAACGAAATAAAAAAACAGGGAAAGAAAATTGAAAACCTCTCATTAGAGGAGATGGATGAGTTATGGAACAAGGCGAAACAAGAAATCAAACTTATCCAAAACAACAAATAGATTTTGGAGATTTATTTAATCGAATCAAAGTATTATTACCGTTAGTAAAAGGATGGAATCCCGATATTTACTTGGCAGTCAATTCAGCCGGTTTAATCGTGTGTGGCATATTGAATAGTTTTTTTCCAAGAGATATCAGGACTCTTTCCATCCAATATCAGAATGACCATTTAAAAGTGAATTGGGACAATTGTGGGGAGTTAAGAGACAAAAGAGTATTGGTGGTTGTTGATCATTTTCCCAATGAACAAGTGGTTTTCCAACTGGAAAATTTTTTAAAAACCAAACAAGTATTATCATTGGTTAAATTAGTGGTTTTGGGTAAAGGTGTGGAATACTCTTGTTTTCCAGAGTTACCAGAAGAATCGATTCTCCCCTGGGAAACTGATGAGACTGGATAAATATTTAAAAGTTACCAAGTTAATTAAAAGACGAACTCAAGCTCAAATTGCTTGTAAAAATAACCGGGTTTATTTAAATAGTCATATAGCCAAGCCATCATCAATGGTTAAAGTTGGAGATGAGATTAAGATTGTTTCTCCGGTTATGATGCTTCGGGTAAAGGTTTTACAAATACCGGTTAACAATCAATATTCTGATGACTTTTTTGATGTAATTGAACAAAAAAAACTGGAAGCGGAGTAAGACAGCTATCGGTGTGGGAGGCATTTTTTAAACCATACTGTAGTTTTTAGGGAAACTATTGCAATGGTTAAGTTCATTGATTTTAAGTTGACTTTTTAAAGGAGATGGTAAACTCATGAGTACAATTTTTGATGTTCATGCTCGAGAAATTCTTGATTCCCGTGGAAATCCTACAGTAGAGGCAGAAGTGACTTTAGCATCGGGTGCTTTTGGTCGGGCTGCTGTTCCTTCGGGAGCGTCAACTGGAACTTTTGAAGCAGTTGAACTTCGCGATGGCGATAAAAATCGATATCTTGGCAAAGGAGTAACCAAAGCAGTTGAAAATGTGAACGAAATTATTGCTCCGGAAATTATTGGACTCGATGCTCTTGATCAATCCAAGATAGATAAAGTCTTAATAGATCTGGATGGAACTCCCAACAAAGGAAAATTAGGAGCTAATGCGATTCTTGGTGTTTCCTTAGCGATTGCGAAAGCTGCGGCTGAATATGCCGGTCTTCCACTTTATCGGTATATTGGTGGTGCAAATGCCTGCGAGTTACCAGTTCCTTTGATGAATATATTAAATGGTGGGAAGCATGCCGACAGTGGTGTTGATATCCAGGAGTTTATGGTCGCTCCTTGTGGATTAAAAAATTTTAGAGAAGCTTTGCGAGCTGGAACTGAAGTATTTCACCACTTAGCGAAAGTTTTGAAAAGAAGAGGGTATTCGGTAGGAGTTGGAGATGAAGGAGGTTTTGCTCCAAATCTTCATTCTTCCGATGAAGCCTTGGAAGTTATCATCGAAGCTATCCAGCTAGCAGGGTACGAACCAGGGAAAGATGTCTTTTTGGCTTTAGATTCGGCGGCATCGGAATTATACAAAGACGGTATTTATGTTTTTGAAAGAGAAGGCGCTCGTCGGAATATCGATGAGATGATTGAATTTTATCAAGAGTTGGTGGAAAAATACCCAATCATATCCATTGAAGATGGATTAGCCGAAGATGATTGGGAAGGTTGGAAAAAAATGACCTTTGCTATGGGTGATAAGATCCAGTTGGTTGGTGATGATCTTTTTGTGACCAATAAGGAACGTTTGATTAGAGGTATTAAAGAAGAATGCTGTAACTCCATACTCATCAAGCTCAATCAAATCGGTACCCTCAGTGAAACCTTAGAAACTATTGAGGTCGCAAAAAAAGCTGGTTATACTGCGGTTGTATCCCATCGATCTGGTGAAACCGAGGACACGACCATATCGGATTTAGTTGTAGCTTGTAACACCGGTCAAATTAAAACTGGCTCATTATGTCGTTCGGAAAGAATTGCTAAGTATAATCAATTGCTCAGGATTGAAGAAGAGTTAGAAGAAGCCGCAGTGTTTAATGGACGGGATGTTTTCAAAGTTAAAGGGTATTAATTTAAAAAATAACCTTCCCTAAGGATTTTGCCGCAAAATAATTAGGATAAAATCCTTGGGGAAGAAATTCATTAAGGTTTTGGTGGATTGAGAAGATGGTATCTTCCTATTATTACGACGGAAAAACCGAACCTGATGTTTCCCATAAACTTGCGTTTAATTGGAGGAAGATGCTTTTTTCAATTATTTTTGCTTTAGTTCTTTTATCTTGGTGTTTTGGTTTTGCCGGGAAATTGATAAATTACTATAATTTGCTGGCAGAGGAAACCTATCTCTCCCAAGAAGAAAAAAGGCTCTATAATGATATCGAACTTTTAAAAGATGAAAAGCAAAATTTAAATCAAGATTGGTACATTGAAAAATTAGCCAGGGAAAAATTAAACCTTGCCAAACCGGGTGAGGTATTGATTAAAGTTGTTCCTTCAGAAAATCCTTGACACTCTCCTTCACTCATTTGTATAATGATTTCGCTTTTCCATTGAAAGATTTTAAACATTCTTTAAAATTTACTTTTATACAGTATTGAGAGAAGTTTGAGGTACTGGTTTTTAGGATAGACCTTCATGCTGTATAACAGTACCAGATGAGGATGAAAATAGTTACATAAATCTGTCATTGCGAGGAGCCTAACCGTTCTTTGGTTAAACGACGTGGCAATCTAATCCACCTGCTCCGTCATTGCGAGGAACGGAGTGACGTGGCAATCTCATTTATTAGAATCAGTGATTGGTGAGGAGTGAACCGTGGGCCGGATAAAAGAAGCAGCAGTTGATGATAAAAACGACAATCCGGTGTTTCTTTTCCTAAAGACCTAAAGATTTCATCCTTAAAAATAATTTGGAAATAAAAAAAAATTAAAGGATGAGATCCTCACGCGGGAAAGCACCGCTCAGGATGACGCCTGCGGTGTCAGATGAGATACTCACGCCCTCGAAAAAAAGGGCTCAGGTTGACGTCAATTTTTATTTAATACTTTATTATCATGATAAAAATTAGGAAAAATGATACAAAGGAGGATAACGAGTCACCCCATGATTGAGGTGAATGATATTGTTGAAGGTTCGGTTGTTGGCATCACTAAATTCGGAGCGTTTATTGAATTAGAGGATGGGAAAAAAGGACTCATCCATATTTCGGAGATTTCAAACCAATTTGTTAAGGATGTGAATGATTTTCTTAAGGTGGATGATAAAGTAAAAGCCAAGGTTATTCACATTTCTGATGATGGTAAAATTGACCTGTCGATAAAACGACTGAATGAGGATGAAGAGTATTTAGAGAAATTAGAGAAAAGTAAAGCTATGTTTGAGCAAAAGTTGAACAAATTTCTTAAACAAAGCCAGGACAGGCTTACTGATCTCAAAAAACACCAGGAAAATAAACGTAAATTCCACTGATTTTTAATGTATAGTATTGGTTCATGAGAGGGAAGCCAACGAAAACTGGCTTCCCTCTTTTCCTTTATAATGCATTAACTAAAGAAAGTTTTTTAAGCGATCTTTTTCTTCGATAATTTCCCCATTTTTATCGACTACTCTTAAAACACCTTTAATAATTCGAGTCCGGACTTGGCCGTAAGCTTCAGGATTTCCTAAAAGATGGGGTGCATCCAAAATACCTTTTTGGATGGCACGGGCAAGAGTAGCAGGAGAAGCCCAGGGATCATCTCCATCTCCATGTTGGTGAATATTTTTTATAGCCTCAAGAAGGATTCTCGCTTCATAAACCAAACGTTCTTTTTCTGTTTGAATCACTTGATCCTTTTCCCAATCGGGAAAATCAAAAAGCAAGTCCTTGATGACACCCTGAACAAGCTCGGCACTTTCAATAAGCTCATTGGGATAGATAAGATGATCGGCTTCGCTGTAACCAACTACATGAATAATGTCCGGTTTGAGCGCCAAACCTAATGCCGTAGATGCTCCTAATTGTCCTTTTGCAATGTTCATATTGGTGGAAAAATGAGCCAACCCACCCCGGGTTTGGGTATAAATGATAAAATCTTTATCTCGAAGGGGTGCAATTAATTCTTTTTTGGCAAGCATTTTTGCTAAATCAGCTCGTGGAGAGATTCCATTGGGGTTATTGAGCATATATTGAGCAACGTAATGTTTTGCACCGGCTTTTTTGGCATTATAAGCTGCTAAGTAAAAAGAAGCACAGGCGACGCTATCAGGCGCATCTCGCAGGCTCCATTGATGAGATTCGTTGACTTCCAGAGGAACGCCAAGAGCTGCATATCTTTGCATGGCTTTTTGATTTTCAGTAATAGCAGCTTTTATTGAACGTTGAGATCGGCCATCCAGTCGGCTGTACCAGGTTAAAGGGACTGCACCCCAAGCGATATGAATGGTCTCAAATAACAATTGGGCCCAGTCTTCCAGATGGTTGGTCCCACTATAGCAACGCAGCAGAGGGTAGTTGCCATCCCGAGAAGCAGTATAGATTCTTTCCAGGTCCTCACGACTTCTAACCGGGACTCCACCAGCTCCACTTTCATCCACTTTCATCTTTTCAGGTTCAAAAAAGAACTCTTGAGCATTTTGATCAGGTCCCAAAGAAATGACATCGATGGTTTTTGATTGGCTGATTTGAGAAACACCTTTAATCGTTTCTTCAAGACTTGGTCTTCCAAAATGATGTCGAAGGAGAGGGAAAGGTTTTTTGGCAAGAATTCTTTCAGGAAGAGTAGAGGCATATTTTTTATCGGGAGGGATATCTTGGGTAACTTGGTGAATGCTTTCAAGAATTTCATCAAAACTCTCTTTTCCGCTGAAAATATATTGAAAAACACCGACACTCTGAGCGATTGGTTGTAAAGCCGGTGTACAGCTAAGAATATAAGTACTCTGGTCAAGAAGATGATTTTCTTCTAATTGACGGCGTAATTCGGTGAAGAGAATTTGAGCTGAATCTTCACTTAAACGATAACCAACGATAACACGTTGGGGCTTTTTTTCTTTAATACATTGAATTAACTGGTTGACTGGAATTGCTGGTCCCAAAAAATAGGATGTGTATTGGTATTCTTCGGCCAAACTGAGAAACCGATAAATTCCGGCGACATGAACACAATTTCCCAGGGTTGCACCAATTATGATTTTTTTCTCAACCATGTCAAAACCTCCAATTATGAACTTGAGTTCGCTTCTACCACGACCATTTCTCGAATTTCTTTTACGCTAAGCCCTGCTAATCCCAGCTTTTCTACTGTCCTTCCTTCTACAAAGTAATCCTTATTGTGAAGAATGTTAGCCAACTGGATCATGCAATCTATGGTTGGAGTTGGGATTTGTAACATTTTCCCAAAAGATGAAATGGGAACCAGGCTCATTGGGACATCCTCGGTAATATAACGAGTAAAAATGGTGTAGGGAGCTCGGATTCCACGGTAACCAGGATTGTTTTGAATTGCCTCGTAGAGATTTCTCCCATAGGCATCATAAGCGGAATAGAGCCATTCTCGTGCGGTGATAGCTCGGATTCCTAAAGCTTCGGCTACCTTAACTCGTTCACTGTCAACTGCTTCAAGAATTAAAGCAACTGATGGGGTGATCCCATCGATATAATAATCAAATTCACCATGGGTGTTCTCAATGCGAGCAGCGTTGAGAATGGTTAAAGTGGGGTGGAAAATCGCTCCAATATTATTAAAACTGGTTTTGAGGACGTTATCCTCAGGAACAAACTGGGGAAGCGCTTTGCGAAGCGCCGTTACTACCTCAACAGTTTTATAAGCTGGAATAGCTGCCACAGGAATACTATTTTTAATTCGGAAGATTTTTACTTGGGCTGGACCGCTGATCCGACTGGCAAAAAGAAAGGTTTGAGCTTCGGAGATGATCACCTCTACGGTTACATTTCGCTCTTTAAATATTTGCCTGAACTCCAAAGCACCACCAGTTCGGCCGGGGTTTAAAACAATGATTTGACCATCTTTGAGAAAGGGAACGAGATTTTCTGCCATGAAGCGCTGACCAGTTGCCGGAACAACCACCATAATTATTTCAGCGTCTTTGATTGCTTCTTCGATGTTAGAGGTAACAACATTTAATGGAGCAAATCCCTGTATTTCTCCTTCGACCTGAACACCACCCATCAGCCTTAAGGAATTTAATCGGTCAGAAGATCGATTGTATAAGTTGACCTTAAAACCTTTTAAAGAAAGATATCCAGCCAAAGCTTGCCCACCATGACCGGCTCCCAACACTGCAAAGTGAGTTGCATCAATGACGCTCATTTTTTTTCCTTTCCAGAGCTATCTGTAGGAGTTTTTTTATCATTACAGGATATTCTATGCCATGGTAAGAGCACATTTCTGGGAAAGCACTATGTTTGTAGTGGAGCAGTGGCAGAGCGTTTATTTCAAAAAAGAGAGGCAGGTTTTCTTTTTGATCAAAAATGAGGTGGAAAGTCGCAAAATCTTTAAGGTTAAGTTCACGGAAAATTTTAATAGCCATGCTTTCCAGCATGGTTTTGTGTTCATCACTTAATTTTACTGGGCAGGATATATCGTCAACGTATCCTTTTTTGCTTTCGATTTCGGCATCAAAAAGAGGTTTTTCTCGGGAGAGATTTAATTCCATAATAGGAAGAACTTCGGGATTATTCCCATTTCCCCAGAGACCAATCACCATTTCTCGACCTTCAACGAATTTTTCAATCAACACTTTCTCGTTGGTTTGGGTAAAAATTTCCTCAGCTTTTTTTAAAAGGCTTTCCTGGTCATTGACTATTGAATCTGATGATACCTTTTGGCAGTGATTACGAAAGCGAGATTTTATTATATAAGGATAATCAAGACCATCAGGTAAGGAATCACCAGGCGACCATTGAATCGATGAGGTGGTGGGAATACCAATGCCCCTCATGGAGAGTTTGGTAAGAGCTCGATCGAGACATAAGGAGTGAATAGTAGAATTAGAGCCAAGATAAGGGATGTTTAAAGCGTCTAATAAAGATGGCAAGAAAGCTTGATCATAAGCTTCTGCTGAGCAAACCGCAAGATTAAAAACAAAATTCGCATTTTGATTGGAGAGGGAGGGAACGAGTTCGATAAGTGGAACATCAACGTTGAGCTGATGACAATCCCAACCTTTTTGCTCTAAAGCTTCGATAACCATAGAAACCGTTTTTCCCTGTAAATCGGGTCTATTGGAATAAAAATTCTTTTCTCTTTCTTCAAATATCTTCTTACTGAATGCAACGAGGATTTTATTTATAATCATCTCCTCCTTTTTTATAGAGTATATGACCTACCATTAAATTCATATTAAAGGATATACATTTTATCTTGGAGACCCATCTGTTCGCTTGTTTTATTGCACCTGATTAAAGTAGCGACATGCCATGGCATGTCGAATCTTGGACTTTCACCCTCATCCTCACCTTCTCCTTTTTCCTTTTCCTTTTTCTTTCCTCTCCCCTGGCGGGAGAGGATTAAGGTGAGGGAAATACCTATTTTCATCCTCATTTGGTGTTGCTATAAAGCATAAGGGTCTATCCTAAAAATACCTAAAAATGAATTCTTTAATCGGTCATTCTGAGCGGTGCTTTTCCGCGTGGGGATCCCATTCTTTTATTATTTTTAAAAAAATAATGAAAGAGATTGCCACGTCGCTTTGCTCCTCGCAATGACGGATTTAGTAGGGGCTTGATAAATCAAGCCCCTACTAAAGAATTATAAAAAAAGGCGTCATCCTGAGGCTTCATTTTTAAGAAGCCGTGAGGGCCTGATCCTTTATAGACTATGGAACTGAAAAAAATAAGATTCTCACGCTGCACAATACGCTCCACAGAATTTCGGAGTGTGCTGATGAGATTGCCCCACCATTCAAGTCAAAAACGGTTGGGCTCTTGGGATGATAGCTTTAGACAGGCATTTTCCAACTTCATATAATATTGCCAGGCAGTATCACTATCCAAAAAAAAGTATGTAGTTATTTATATCATAAAAAAGGTTTGATGAGCAAATCAGAGCAGTACTGTATTTTCTTTTTAAAAATTGATAAGATACCGTTGTTAGTTTAGAGCGAGGTTCTTAAAGATTATGATTGATGGGATGAAATTTGCTCTTGAAGAAGCCCAGAAAGCCTATGACGAAGATGAGGTTCCAGTCGGAGCCTGTATTATTCGAGGGGACCAATTAATAAGTGTTGGTCATAATCGTCGTGAACAAAAACAAGAAATAACTTCTCATGCTGAAATTGAGGCAATTCAGAAAGCTTCACAGGTTCTAGGTAGCTGGAGATTGGAGGGCTGTGACTTATATGTCACATTGGAACCATGTTTGATGTGTGCTGGTGCCATTATCCAGGCTCGCATTCGGAAGTTATTCTATGGTGCCAAAGATCCCAAAACTGGTGTTGCCGGAAGTGTTCTTGACCTTTTCAGCAAAAAACTGTTTAATCATTCTGTTGAAGTATATAACGGAATTTATGAAGATCGTTGCAGCCAATTATTAAGACTGTATTTTAAGAAAAAAAGGGGTATTGGAGAGGTGGCCGAGTTGGACGAAGGCGCTCGACTCGAAATCGAGTAGGCAGTGCTGAACTGTCTCGTGGGTTCGAATCCCACCCTCTCCGCCATTGAGGAAAAAAGGAGTATAATTCGAAGTGTATGAAAGGGATTTTCCTTATAAAGAAAAGCACCTAACCCCTACTCAGATTTTTTAAAAAAACGATCGAATCTTAACTTCAAGGCGTAACCATTTACTATCAGCAAAGAAGGTTGTTTTATCTCTCAAATAAGAAAAAAATCTCTTATTTATAAAGAGGAATAAATGCTCAAAAATAAAAAACAAATTCCTTTACAAGCCATTTTAATATTGACGAATGGTGTCCTTGAAGGTATAAATAATAAAAACATTATTTAGGAGGAGGACAGTATATTTATGAAAAGAATACTTATTATAGTGATTTCTTTATTCATTGTAATGGCAGGAACATTAGCCTTTGCACAAGAACCGGTGAAAATTGGTATAGTTATGAATCTTACCGGTCCTTGGGCATCAATTGATAACCCTAGTGCCAATGGTGCGAAATTGGCAGCCGAACAAATTAATAAAGCTGGGGGTGTGTTGGGTCGTCAGATAGACTTGAAAGTTGTTGATACCAAGGCTGACGAGGGAGAAACCAGTGCTGCTGTTGTTCGATTAATTGAAAATGAAAAAGTATCAGCTTTAATCGGTTACGGAGATACCCATTGGGTGAATATTGCTGCTTCGATGGCAAAAGAATACGGAGTTCCTTTTATGACTCCAGGAGCTACCCATCCTCGTATCCCCGAGCGTTTTGGGGCTTGGCTAGCTTGCTTTGGAGATAATGCTCAAGCATCAGCAATAGCCGAATATGCCGTGAGGGACCTTGGGTTGAAAAGAGGCGTTATTTGGGTAGATACGGCAGTTGATTTTAGTGTTGCTGTATGTGCTTTCTTTGCCGATGCTTTAAAACACTACGGTGGCGAAGTTGTTTACGAAGACTACTTTGAAGTAACCTGGAAAGATTTCTCCGCCATGTCTGCTCGATTAAAAGAATATCAAGATAGAGGCGAAGTAGATTTTGTATATGTCGGTGCCATACCTGATAACTGTGGTTTAATTGCCAAGCAATTGCGAGATAATGGAGTTACAATCCCTATGTATGGCGAAGATGGTTTTGATACGCCACTTTTAGTCGAAACCGGTGGAGAAGCTGCTGAAGGCGTCATTTTTGCTACTCACGTTTCATTAGAAGATCCCAGCCCAATTATTCAGCAATTCAAGGCTGATTACCAGGCCATGTATGGGAATCCACCCGAGAACGCTTTTGCAGCATTAGGATATGATGCAGTGAAATTAGTGGCAAAAGCAATTGAAATAGTTGGAAGTGATGCCCCAGACAAAATTCCAGAAGGTTTAGCCCAAATTAAAGATTTTGCGGGAGTATCTGGAACTATTAGCTATGAAGGTGGTAGCCAGATTCCAAATAAGTCAGTTTCAGTTATCGAAGTGAAAGATGGAAAGTTTGTCACAGTAAAACAAATTGCTCCAGAGTATTTGTCCGATCCAACTATTGCAAAATAATCTTTTCTAAAAGCGGACTCAAATATTTGAGTCCGCTTTTGTTTTATCCTATCTTTCCTTCGTCATTTCCTTTAAAAAATTTAGATTGTCATACCATGGCAGTCTATCATGATAGACTTATGAACGGAGAAAGAAATGCCTGAACCAATATTGAAAGTAACTGATTTGTGGAAAAGTTTTGGGGGCCTTACTGCAGTAAATGATTATTATCTCGAGCTTCCCCTGGGAATGATTTACGGACTTATAGGTCCTAATGGTGCTGGAAAAACCACAATTTTTAATCTTTTAAGTGGAGTTTTAAAACCCAATCGAGGTCGTATCGTTTTTAATCAAATTGATATTACTCAATTTCGACCCGATCAGATAACCCGGGTTGGTTTGACTCGAACCTTCCAGAATCTCCGTCTTTTTCCATCGCTTAGTGTTGAGATGAATTTAAAAATTGCTAACCATATCCATCTGTATTATTCTTTTGTTTCTTCACTTTCGAACTTACCAGGTTTTTTTCACTCCGAAAGAGAAATGCAAAAGAAAGTTGATACCATGTTGGATATTTTTGGCTTAACTCAATATAAAGACGAATTAGCGACCAATTTACCCTATGGTTTACAAAGAAAATTAGATATTGCTCGAGCCTTGATGACCGATCCAAAGGTAGTTCTTTTGGATGAGCCATCGGCAGGAATGAATACTGGGGAGTCAGAAGATTTAGCCCGGCTTATTCTTCAAATTAAGGAGAAATTCCGTCTTACTCTGGTTATCGTTGAGCATCGAATGCCTTTTGTAATGGGTTTAGCCGGTATTGTTCAGGTATTAGACTATGGTTCAGTGATTGCCCAGGGTACTCCTGAAGAAATACAAAATAATCCTCAGGTTATTGAAGCCTATTTAGGAACGGGTGATACCATTGCTTAAAGTTAAAAATCTTAGTGTGAAATACGGAGTCATACCAGCCCTTCAAGATATTTCAATCGAAGTGAAAACCGGTCAAATAGTATCCCTCATCGGGGCAAACGGTGCTGGGAAAACAACCACTTTAAAAACAATTATGGGGATTCTAAAACCGGTGAATGGAAGCATTGTTTATCGTGATGAAGACATTACCCGGATGCCGACTCCACAACGGGTTCGCAAGGAAATATGTTTGGTTCCTGAGGGAAGGGGTATTTTTAATCGTTTAACTGTGAGGGAAAATCTTTTTTTAGGAGCTTATCATCGGAGTGATGAACAAGAAATTAATTCAGATTTGGAAAAATCGTACTCCCTATTTCCTCGACTTAAAGAAAGGGAGAACCAAATAGCTGGTACGCTGAGCGGCGGGGAACAGCAAATGTTAGCAATCGGCAGAGGTTTAATGTCACGACCAAAACTCATGCTTTTAGATGAGCCTTCTTTGGGTTTGGCTCCTTTGGTAGTCCGAGAGCTCTATGAATTGATCCAAGAGATTTTAAAGCAAGGTGTTACCATACTTCTGGTTGAGCAAAATGCCACGATGGCGATACGAGTTTCCAATTACGTTTACCTTATTGAAACTGGCAATGTGAAATTGGAGGGAATCCCCAAAGAAATTGAATCTCTTGAAGATGTGAGAAAGGTTTATCTGGGAGGTTGATTATGTTTTCACTGGGCTATGTTTTACAACAAACGATGAATGGTGTCATTTTAGGTTGTATTTATTCCTTGTTGGCATTGGGAATGACGGTTGTCTATGGAATATTACGACTAATCAACTTTGCTCACGGGGCACTCATCACTTTAGGGGCTTTTTTTGTGTACTTCGTGAGTATCAGTTATGGATTCCCCTTTATTGCAGGTATTTTTTTGGTAATCGGATTTGGCAGTTTAATGGGCTTAGTTTTAGATATTGTAGCCTATCGAAAGCTGCGCGGGGGGCCGGAAGTTGCTTTATTGATTACCTCGATTGGTTTTTATACTTTTATTGAGAATTTTTTAAAATTAATAGTTTCTCCCCAACCCTATGCATTTAAAACTCCCGATTATTTAAATATTCTTTATCGAACGCAACTTTTAACTTTTCGGTCAATCGATCTATTCATCATTGTATCTTCAATAGCAATTATGATCGCCTTTTCGCTTTTTATCAAAAAAAGCAAAATGGGGATTGCGATGAGAGCAACTGCAGAAAATTTGGAAGTAGCCAACATGATGGGTATCGAAATCAATAAGGTTATATCGGTTGCCTTTGTTTTGGGTTCAGCAATTGCTGCCTTTACCGGTTTTTTTTGGGGTGCAAAATATGGACAAATTTCTTATGATATGGGATTTTTAACCGGTGTAAAAGCGTTTGTAGCTGTCGTGGTTGGAGGGGTGGGAAGCGTACCTGGAGCAATGTTAGGTGGTTTTATTTTAGGTGTAGCCGAGATACTCTCGGTAGCATTACTTCCTACTCGATTTGCCGAATATCGGGATGGAATCGTTTTTGCTATTCTTATTTTAGTTTTACTCATTAAGCCCTCAGGGATTATGGGAGTAAAGGAGGAGATTCGAGTATGAACCAGAAGAGAATTATCCCGGAATTTTGGTTCATAATTGGAGGTTGTCTCCTCTTCCTTATCATCTTTATTTTTTCCCAGACTCTTAATCGATACCTCATTCATATTATTGTCCTGATGGGTATCTATTCAATCGCCACCGTCAGTCTCAACTTGACCAATGGATATACTGGTCTTTTTTCTCTTGGCCATGCTGCATTTATGGCAATTGGGGCTTATACTTCTACCTTGCTGGCTTTTCCGCTCCATCTGAGGGAGTCATACGAACTTCCGCTTTTACCCTCTTTTTTGGCAGGCGCCGATGGAGCTATGCCCTTTATCATTGCTTTAATCGTCGGAGGGCTTTTTGCTGCCCTATCAGCAGTGATAATTGGAGCCCCAGTTCTCCGGTTAAGAGGGCATTATCTTTCTGTCGCTTCGTTGGGATTTATGGTCATAGTGACTACCTTTGCCAAAACTCTCAAAGGGATCACCCGGGGATCAATGGGGATCAATGCCATACCTTCTTATACCAATATTTATTGGACCTATTTATGGCTTCTCATCGCAATTTATGTGGTTTGGAGAATAGTTCATTCCCGTTTTGGACGTGCCATGATGGCAATTCGAGATGATGAAACCGCCTCTCAGGTTCTGGGTATTTTTCCGATGAAATATAAACTGATGTCTTTTGTCGTTGGGGCTTTTTTTGCCGGAGTGGCTGGTGGTTTATTTGCTCATTTTACCAAAGCGATACGACCTTTTGAGTTTTCCTTTACCATGACCTTCCAAATAGTGATCATGCTTATTGTGGGGGGAATGGGCACCATGAGCGGACCTTTAGTTGGGACATTCTCTTTAATGGCATTTCGTTATGCACTTAAACCAGTCGAAGAACACCTGAAAGTCTATGGTTTTATCGAATTGGTTTATGCTGCTCTCCTCATTATCATTATGCTCTGGAAACCCGAAGGTATTATGGGAAAAAGACAACTGAAAAGATAAGAAAGAAGGGATGAGTATGTCAAAAAAAGTATATCATCCAGAGATGACTTATACTCAATTTAAAGAAGGTAAGTTTAACAAAGCAATTTTTGGAGTGGGATCGGCAGAGAATCACGGATTCCACCTTCCTTTTGGTAATGATACTTTGGTATCTCATGGGATTGCTATGGCAGTCGCCCAAAAAGTTGATGGAATGTTAGTTCTTCCCCCAGTGAACGTCGGAGTCAGTTATCATTATGATGATTTCCCCTTTACTTTAACCCTCAGACCCGAAGTTTTAATTGAGGTTTTGAAAGACATACTCAATTCTACTATTCGCCAGGGAATCAATCGAATTATTATCATCAATGGTCATGATGGAAACATCGCACCGATTGAAATTGCTGCTCGTTCGGTGAAAGTTGCTCACCCCGATGTTTTTATCGCTTCTTTAGATGCCTGGTGGGTCAAAGCCGGAGAGCTTTTGCCTCAAGATACTTTTGAAGTCTGGAATGGATTGGGTCATGCTGGGGAAGGAGAAACATCGATTTCCTTATATCTATTTCCAGAATTATGCCAGCCGGAAGAAGCACAGGGAGTAGTCCCCGATCTCCCGGAGGGATTGGACATTAAATGGAAATTTAATGAAATAACACCCTATGGAGCGACTGGTGACCCGACCAAAGGAACTGCGGAAAAAGGCAAAAAGATGTTTAATGTTCTGGTGGATTACATAGTCAAATCGATTCAAGATTTAGAAAAAAATCAATGGAAATATGGCGTAATGTTGAAGATGTAAAGCCATGCCCTATCAAACCTTTTTATAAAAAGATTTGCTTAAGAATCACTTTGTAAACTGAATTACATTCTGGAGGAAAAAGATGGATATACCCTGGGTGTCAATAGGACGGATTGCCGATTTCGAAGGAAAAGTTGTTGAACTGCGTGGATGGTTAGCGAATAAACGATCAAGCGGGAAGGTTGCCTTTCTTATTATCCGCGATGGGTCGGGTTTTATTCAGGGAACGGCATTTGTTGGAGATTTTTTCACCAAGGATCAATTAGATGAGATTAAAAGGATACCGATTGAATCATCCCTCGTAATACAAGGAAAAGTTCGTCGAGAAGAACGTGCTCCTGGGGGATACGAATTAGAAATCAATTCTCTTCAACTGGTTTTTCCTTCGGAAGAATATCCCATTCAAAAAATGGAACACTCGGTAGATTATCTAATGGAACGTCGACATCTCTGGCTCCGCTCCAAAAAACAAAATGCTCTACTACGGATTCGCAATGTGGTTATGATGAGCATCCATGAATTTTTACAAAGCGAAGGGTTCATTTTACTTGATTCTCCTATTTTAACTCCAGCAGCCTGTGAAGGCACTTCGACTTTATTTGAACTCCAGTATTTTGATATCGGGAAAGCCTATTTATCTCAAAGTGGTCAGTTGTACATGGAGGCCGGAGCAACTGCTTTTGGGAAAGTGTACTGTTTGGCTCCAACTTTTCGAGCTGAAAAATCAAAGACCCGACGGCATCTAACCGAATTCTGGATGTTGGAACCGGAAGTTGCTTATTATGATTGGCAGGACAACATGGTCCTTCAGGAAAATTTAGTGAGTTTTATCGTCAATCAGGCTTTAAAAAAATGCCAAAATGAATTTGAAATTCTTGAACGAGATACCGCTCCTCTTCAGAAAATTCAACCTCCTTTCCCCCGGATTTCTTATACCGAAGCCATCGATATTCTTAAAAAGAAGGGAGCTCCAGCTCAATGGGGTGATGATTTCGGAGGAGATGAAGAAACCATGATATCCGAAGGTTTCGATCGACCGGTTTTTATTCATCATTATCCAGCTCACATCAAAGCTTTCTATATGCAACCCGATCCGGAAAATCCGACTATGGTTTTAAATGATGATCTCATCGCTCCGGAAGGTTATGGGGAGATTATTGGGGGAAGCGAACGCATTCATGACCTCGCCTTACTGGAGAAAAGATTAGAAGAACATCATCTCCCCAGAGAGGCTTTTGAATGGTATTTGGATATCCGTCGCTATGGAACCGTCCCTCATTCCGGCTTTGGTCTGGGTATTGAGCGGACAGTAGCCTGGATAGCTGGTGTCAAGCACATCCGGGAAGCCATCCCCTTCCCTCGTCAGATTTATCGGATTTATCCCTAAGATAATAAAAACCCCCTGGGAACAAATAACCAGGGGGTTTTTATTATCAAATATAGCTAGTTAAATTATGTAATATTAAGTAACAAATGATTCAATTGGTGATTTAGATTCTCTTCATTTAATCTGATCAACAATCATCCCTTGCATTGGTCCATAACAAGGAATGGTAAACCGAATCCCATTGCTGTTAATCCCATTTACCCTTACCACCACATCCCCGGTAATGGCTCCGCTCGGAACCAGTACTTCAATTTGGGTATTTGTCCAAGAATTTACCGTTGCCGGAACTCCGTTAAAAGTAACCACACTTGATCCTTGAGTATCTCCAAAACTGGTTCCAGTAATAATGATCGTTTCTCCCACTACTCCACATTGAGAACTAAGATCGGTAATAGTTAGAGGTACTGGTGTGGGAGCCGGTGTGTTGGTGCAACCAACCAATAAAAGAAGAACCAGTATTCCAATCGGAATATATATTTTCATAAGAAATTCCCCTTTCGCTGAAACTAGTGAGTTATATTATATGAGCAACGTGGGTATAACAAGGAATGGTAAACCAAATCCCGTTGCTGTTTACTCCATTCACTGTTACCAATACATTCCCAGTAATAGCTCCATTCGGAACCAGGGCTGAGATCTGAGTATTCGACCAGGAAGTCACCACAGCCGGAACTCCGTTAAAAGTAACTACACTTGATCCTTGAGTATCTCCAAAACTGGTTCCAGTAATAATGATCGTTGCTCCGGGTGCTCCGCAATTGGGATTTATATTGGTAATTGACAAAGGTACTGAAGTAGGAGCTGGAGTTTTGGTGCAACCAACCAGAAACATAAGAACTATTAGACCAATTAAGAGTAGTTTTTTAATAGGGATTCCCCCCTCCTATTGGTAACCATTGAATTTTTTAAAACCAAAAAAGAATTCACAAACACGGCATTATATAAAAACAAGCACTCTTATCACCAAATAAGAATGTAATATCTTGAAATATTTTTGTGTGAACTCAAAGAGGAATGATAATAAGCCCTGTAACTTGATTTACAGGGCTTATTATAAGCTTACGGTGCTGCGACAACTCCGGTGGCGATATTTACGGTGGCGTTGAAAACATTTCCAGCTTTATCAGTGACACCCATGGCTGGGATATAGAGGAAAGTTACCGCAATGGTATCACCGGTGATCAAGGAGTCTGATATCCAGTTCCCAGTCAAAGTAACGCTTTGGTTTCCTGCATTCATAACTACTTGAGTAGTGTTAAAAACGCTGGCTCCAATTGAGGAGAATCCCCATACGGATGGGAAGGTAAATGCATTCATGTCGGTAACTACGATTTCCTCGTTGAAGTTGACAGTGATGGTAGGAGCAGCGCCGAAAATCGTATCGGCCTTAGCAGATAGAGATTGTATATATGGTTTAGTCCCATCAACTATGATAGTAAATGGAGTTTTAGTGCTTTCTCCTAAGCTCCCTTGAGTAGCAGTGAAAAACAGGTTATAGGTAGCTTCGGTTGCCATTGAATTCCATACAAACATAAATTCACCAGCTGGGCTACTTGAGGTTTGGTCTACTAGGGTATTATCACGATAGACCTTAATTACCGAGCTGCTTGGAGCAGTACCTTGAAAATAGATATCTCGATTGAAACGAACTGGATCTCCATTCTGAATGATCTTACCAGTCCATCCTCCATCACGAACAATGGTTACACTTGGTGCAGTGGTACCGGTTGGTGGAGCAGTTGGGGTAGGTGTTGGTGATGGAGTTGGAGTTGGAGTACAACTGGTTATCAAGAAAGCCAATAAAACAACCACAGCAAGAAACGACAACTTTTTCATCTTGTTCCCTCCTTGCAAATTAAAATATACTTCATTATAGCACTTTTTTTTCTTTCGGATATAAAATTTCAAGGATTGATAAATAAAATTAGGAAAACTAAAAAAAATTAAATCCTCACACCCTGGTTTTAATAGGTGTGAGGAGATGGTGTGTTTTTTTGGAGGTTTCCAACAGATCTTTTTTGGTGTTTCTCATTATACAATCAAACGGTTTCCGTTGGGATGTTGAGTGACAATATGATGAAAATAGGCTTCGGTAATATAGTGCTCCATCATACGATGGGTGTTAAAATAGGAAGCAATCTTACCAATTGAATTTTTCATCATTTTTATCCACCAGTCAATACGTTGGTAATAGGTGGGGAGAATTAAATATTCGAGCTTATTGTATAAATCGTCAATTTCTTCCCGGCTTTGCTCGGCCGGATCGCTTTTTTCGTTTGGTGCCGGTCCAATTGCCCATCCAGTTATTCCTTCTAGACAGCCTTCCACCCACCACCCATCTAGAACACTGAAGTTGAGCGCACCATTATGAGCCGCTTTCATACCACTGGTTCCCGACGCTTCCAAAGGTCTTTGGGGAGTATTGAGCCAGACGTCAACTCCGCAAACCAATTTTTTGGCTATCTCAATATTGTAGTCTTCAAGAAAAATGATTTTGATCTCATTTTGAAGTGTTTTGGCGATTTGGATAATTGATTGTATTAATCTTTTTCCCTCTTCATCATGAGGGTGAGCTTTTCCAGCAAAGATAATCTGGAAATCACCTTTTCTTTTCACTCTTTTGAGTCTTTCTAGATCAGTGAAGATGAAATGTGGTCTTTTATAAGCAGTCATTCGGCGAGCAAATCCGATGGTTAATACATTTTCATTTAAAGCGATACCAGTTTTTTCTTTAACAAAATCTAAGAGAACTCGCTTTTCAGTTTGACCGGCTTCCCAGATTTCTTCATCAGGAATGATATCAACTCGAGTAAGGAGTTCGGTTTCACGAGCCCAGCCAGGAATATATCGGTCAAAAAGTTCACGAAAAGAATTAGAAGTCCAGGTAAAACTGTGAACACCGTTGGTAATATCGTGAATAATATATCCAGGAAACATATCGCGGGAAACTTCAGAATGGCGTTTGGCTACCCCGTTAACATACCCGCTTAAATTTAGAGCTAGAAGCGTCATGTTTAAGACATCATTTCCAGCCAATTTTTTTAAAATTGACAAGGGGACGTAATCACCGAATACTTTTTTTACCAAATCATAAGAAAATTTATCATGACCAGCTTCGACTGGGGTGTGAGTAGTAAAGACGCACAAGTTTTTTACCTGATCGATGTCCCAAATTTTATCCTCTTCCCAAACTTCTTCGAGACTTCTCTTGTTCTTGTTTAGAAGCTCTAAAGTCAGAAAGGCGGCATGGCCTTCATTAATATGGTATTTTCTTACATTTAAACCCAAGGCGTCCAGCATTCTTGTCCCGCCGATGCCCAAAACAATTTCTTGTTTTAAACGATATTCCCGGTCTCCACCATATAAGAAATCGGTTATATTGCGGTCTTCTTCAGCATTTTTGTCCAAATTGGTGTCGAGGAAAATCACCGGTACGACTCCGCCTGAAACACTTTTCCAATTATACAGCCATGCTCCGATATGAACAGTTCGTCCTGATATGGTTACTTGTACTTGGTGCTCAAACGGTTTAAGGTGCTTCTCAATATCCCAAACGATTGGAGATTCTTTCTGCCATCCATCGGGAGTTATTTCCTGATGAAAATACCCCTTTCGACTCAATAAGGTGACGGCAATAAAAGGTATAGAAAAATCTGCGACCGCTCGCACTGTATCACCGGCAAGAACACCAAGTCCTCCACTATAAGTAGGAATTTCATGAGTTAAAGCAATTTCCATAGAAAAATATGCTATTGTTTCTTCTTTTTGCAAATTTTTAATGCTATCCATTTTAAACACTCCCAATTCGAATTCTTCGATATTTTTATTTCCCGGTCGATCCCAAACCATTGGTTCCGCGAGAAGACGAAGATATTTCATCGCTTTCAATAATTTCAACTTGAGGTATTTCTCGCAATGCTCCTTGAGCAATTCGATCTCCAGCATGAATGGTATAAGGGTGATCGCCGAAATTAAATAATCTAACGATCCAGCTCCCTCGATAACCTGAGTCAATTGTTCCAATATGGATCATTATCCCTTTTTTGATTCCCAAGCCGCTTCGAGGTCTTAATACAACTTCAAAACCAACAGGGAATTCGGAAGCAATTTCGAGGTCAATGATTACGCTTTTTTGAGGGAAAACAATCATTTCAACCGGGCTAAAAAGATCAAAACAAGCATCATCTTGATAGGCAAACCGTGGGATATTGGCTCGTTCGGTTAATTTCTTAAACTGAATAACAACTTTTTTCTTCATATTTTCCTCCAATGAAGAGTATACGGAATCAACTGGATGATGGCAACAAAAAAAGATGAGACTCATAGTTCCAATTTAATTATGCAGTGTTTCCTATTGTTAGGAAAGTGTTAAAATATTTATTTGAAAATGTGATGAAAAGAGCAGGTTAGATGAGAGAGAACTTTGTCCCGAATCAAAAATTATCAGAGCGATTTGGAAATCTTTATTTTCATAATTATACTCAAGGTCGCATTTCCTTCGATGAAGTGGTTGTTGCCTTATTTGATTTTATTCGACAAGATCCAAAAGGGACTTATCGAGTTATCATTGGAACTGACTCAAAAGGATCTAAAGATAGTCCCAATTATCAGAGTTTCGTAACAGCAATAATCGTTCATAAAGTTGGATATGGAGCTCGTTATTTTTGGAGAAAAACTTATCAAAAAAACCTCAGAGGGATACGGGACAAAATTTATCAAGAAGCCATGCTTTCTTTAGAAACCTGTTGGGCTTTTATGGAAAAAATTAATACCTTTCCAGATAACCATTTGTCCAATTATCGAGTTGAAATTCATGTTGATATTGGAGCAAATGGACCAACACGAAACATTATACAAGAAGTAACGGGAATGATAGAAAATTTGGGATTTACTGCAAAAGTAAAACCTCATTCATTCGGGGCTTCAAGGGTAGCTCATCGACATACCTAAGCAATTTTATCCATCTTCTTAATTTAATCTCCCTCTATAGGAGAACCCTAATTCTCATTAGAATGTAATTTTGGTATGGTTCAGGAATATAGTATAATTCTTGCTGTGATTACCAGAGTCGGTAGAAAATAAATACCCTTACTTTGAACGAGGTATATACAGAAGAGGAGGAAATAATTGTGGTAAAAATTATTAAAAAAGAAGTGCTTACACCACAGATCAAGCTCATGGTTATTGATGCACCAAGAGTAGCTCGACATGCCAAAGCCGGACAGTTTGTCATTGTTCGAATTAATGAAGAAGGCGAAAGAATACCGCTTACTATAGCTGATTTTGATTCAGAAAAAGGAACTGTTACCATAATATTCCAAGAAGTTGGGAAAAGCACAATACAACTCGGAGAGCTGAACGAAGGAGATCATATTACTGATTTTGTAGGACCACTGGGGAAAGAAATCGAAGAAAAGAATTTTGGCCACGTAGTCTGTGTGGGAGGAGGGGTTGGGATCGCACCGATTTACCCCAAAGCCAAAGCTTTGAAAAAGTTGGGTAATCGTATTACTTCGATCATTGGAGCTCGTTCTTCCGACCTTCTCTTTTGGGAAGATCGGATGCAGTCGGTTAGTGATGCCCTTTACGTAACGACTGACGATGGTTCTTATGGAGAAAAAGGCTTTGTGACTTCGGTTCTTGATCGGGTCATACAAAAAGAAAAAATTGATTTAGTTATAGCAGTGGGTCCTCTAATGATGATGAAAATGGTCAGTCTTTTAACGAAGAAATATGAGCTCCCAACTCTGGTCAGTTTAAATCCGATTATGGTGGACGGAACTGGTATGTGCGGTTGTTGCCGGGTAACCGTTGGGAAGGAATGCAAATTTACCTGCGTTGATGGACCGGTTTTTGATGGCCATTCCGTAGATTATGATGAGCTATTGGCTCGTCAAAGAAATTATCTTGAAGAAGAAAAAAGAGCTGTTGAGAACTGGTTGATGAAAAAAGCCGAGGAAGGAGTTCACCATGCCAAATAATCGATTAAACGGACGTCCTAAAATGCCCCAACGTACTGTTCAGGAAAGAATCCGTGATTTTGATGAAGTCCCGCTTGGTTTAGAGAAGTGGGCGGCAATTGAAGAAGCTAAAAGATGTTTACAATGTAAAAAACCAAGTTGTATGAAGGGTTGTCCTGTTGAAATCGATATTCCTGGGTTTATTGGTCTGTTAGCCCAAGGGAAGATTGACGAAGCTGTTATGAAAATCAAGGAAAAAAATAGTCTTCCAGCTATTTGTGGGAGGGTGTGCCCTCAAGAAGAACAGTGTGAGAGTTTATGTGTTCTCGGTAAAAAGGGACAACCAATAGCAGTTGGTTATTTAGAGAGGTTTTTAGCTGATTATGAAAGAGAACAAGGTATAGATTTGCCAAAAATGCCAACTCAAAACGGGAAAAAGGTAGCAATTATTGGATCAGGTCCGGCTGGACTAACTTGTGCCGGGGATTGCGCCAAAATGGGACATAAAGTAACGATATTTGAAGCGCTCCATTCTGCTGGAGGAGTCTTAATTTATGGTATTCCTGAATTTCGTCTTCCCAAGGCGATCGTTGCTCAGGAAGTTGATTATGTCAAATCCTTAGGTGTTGAGCTTGAATTAAGTGTGGTTGTCGGGAAAACCTTAACATTTGATGATTTACTTCAAGACGGCTTTGAAGCCTTTTTTATCGGAACTGGAGCTGGATTACCCCATTTCATGAATCTTCCCGGTGAAAATTTAAATGGAATATATTCGGCGAATGAATTTCTAACCCGTTCTAATCTCATGAAAGCTTTTCGGTTTCCGGAATATGACACTCCCACAAAAGTTGGTCGCCGGGTATCGGTTATAGGTGGCGGAAATGTAGCTATGGATTCAGCACGAACCGCACTTCGATTGGGCGCTGAAGAAGTTTGTTTGGTTTATAGAAGGACAAAAAAAGAAATGCCGGCACGAATTGAAGAAATTGAACGAGCCGAAGAAGAAGGCATTAACTGTATCATTCTCACTAATCCTGTTCGTTTTGTTGGAAATGAAAATAAATGGGTTACGGGCATTGAATGTATTCAAATGGAGTTAGGAGAACCGGATGAAAGTGGTCGAAGACGACCGATTCCAGTTCCGGGTTCGGAATTTGTTATCCCGGCTGATACCGTAGTCGTGGCTATTGGACAAGGACCAAATCCTTTGCTCCTTGAAACTTTACCGGAGTTAAAACTCAATAAACGAGGGTATATTGAAGCTGACGAAGTGACTGGTGCAACCAGCATACCGGGGGTTTATGCTGGAGGTGACATTGTGACTGGTGCTGCGACAGTTATTTCAGCAATGGGAGCCGGGAAAAAAGCTGCACGAGCCATTGATGATTATTTAAAAAATAAATCATGATGAAAAAAAATTGAAGTCCTGATGGTATAAAATACGAAGCTTCAGAATGGCAATATCTTCATCAGATGAGCTATTTCATGACTTCAAAAAGTGTGGGTTGTGAATGACCATGCTTTTTTGGCAACGATAATTTCTGGGTTATTCGATGTTATCTTTAAATTTCTTAATCGTTACGGATTTGCCAGAATTGATGAAGATTATAATTGGAGGTTAAGAATGAAACAAACCGATCTGGTTGTTATTGGAGGTGGGCCGGCAGGTTATGCGGCTGCTATTCGTGCAAGACAAAAAGGAATAAATACTCTTTTGATTGAAAGTCGTGATATTGGAGGAACTTGCTTAAACCGAGGCTGTATTCCAACCAAAGCTTTATTTCGATCACAGGAAATTTTTCACCTCAGTGAACGAGCTGCAGAATTTGGAGTTCAAGTTAAAGTAGATGGAGTAGACTGGACTCGAGTCGTGGCTCGGAAGAATAAAGTGGTTAAACAATTAACCGGAGGAGTTCGATTTTTATTAAAAAAAGCCGGAGTAGAAGTTATTGACGGGATTGGTTCCTTCTTGGATAAACAGACAATTGAAGTCATAGGGAAAGAGAAAAAGAAAGAAACCATTCAAGCCAAACACATCCTGATTGCGACCGGTTCGAAATCTGCCCATTTACCGGTTCCAGGGGTGGATTTGGATGGAGTCATTGATAGTGATGAAGTATTGGATTTACCATCTATTCCGGAAAAATTAGTCGTGATCGGCGGCGGTTATATCGGAATGGAAATGGCCTGCATTCTCAACACCTTTGGAACTCAAGTTGAAGTGATTGAAATGCTTCCCAATATCCTTCCCATTGCCGATAGTGAGGTCGTCAAGCTTTTAGTTGAAATATTAGAAAAGAAAGGAATGAAGATTCATACCAATGCGAAAGTGGTTGGAATTTCTAAAGATAAAAAACTCCAAGTATCCTATGAACAAAATTCTGAGACCAAGGTGGTTGAAGGTGATTATGTTTTAATCGCTACCGGAAGAGTGTCAATGACTGACCATCTTTATCCAGAGAAAGCCGGAATCAAGATGGATCAAAAAGCGATCACTACCGATTTGCAAATGAAAACTTCGGTACCATCAATTTTTGCTGCTGGTGATGTCAATGGGAAATATCTTTTAGCCCATGTTGCTTTTAAAGAAGCAGAAGTAGCTATTAATAGTATAATGGGAAAAGAAGCAACCATGAATTACCGAGTCATACCGAATTGTATTTTTTGTTCACCAGAAATCAGCTCAGTAGGCTTAACCGAGGATGAAGCGATTGCCTCAGGATTCGATGTGAAAGTTGGAAAGTTTCCTTTCCGAGCAGTTGGGAAAGCCTTAATTGAAGGAGAAACCGAAGGATTTACTAAAATTATTGCCGACCAAAAAACTGGTGAGATCTTAGGCGCTCATATAATTGGACCTCACGCATCTGATCTCATCGGTGAACTAACCTTGGCAATGGCATTGGAATCGACTCCCGAAGAGATCGCCCACACCATTCATCCTCATCCCACTCTCACTGAAACCGTTATGGAAGCAGCTGATTCTGTCTTTGGATCTTCATTGCATCTATTTTAAATAGTTATTTGGATTGAACATCTGGCCAAAACGAGGAGGTTTCATATGAATATTCCCAAAGATTTATTGTATACTCCCGAGCATTTGTGGGTAAAAGAGGAAAATGGCGCTTATCGCTGTGGCATCACTGATTTTGCTCAGGAAGAATTGGGGGACCTAGTGTATGTTGAGTTGCCAAAACCGAACCTAACGGTTAAAAAGGGAGATAAAATCGGTGATGTTGAATCGATTAAAACGGTATCCAACCTTTATTCACCAATTTCTGGTGTCATAACTGAAGTGAATTCTCTCCTTGAAAATAAACCAGAGGTTATTAATCAAAGTCCTTATGAAAAAGGATGGATTTGTGTTATTCAATCGACTCAACCGGAAGAAGTTGGGCAATTGTTAAGTTCCGATGATTATAATAAGGTTATTCAGGAAAATAAATAAAGCTTTCCCTGAATATTTTCAAGAAAGACTTGCCAAAAGCCTTTTGACCTATTAAAATGTTAATTGCTTTCGGGCGAGGGAGGTATCCTGAATCCGAAGTACAAATGAGCGGGGTCGTGGTGTAGCCTGGCCAAACACGTCAGCCTGTCACGTTGAAGACCGCGGGTTCAAATCCCGTCGACCCCGCCAAATGAGTGCCGAGA
>Ga0334886_1001088_pt1 | contig 34207 bp, 30 predicted proteins | sample GraSluR1_MG_9_FD_207232 | JGI IMG/M metagenome (GOLD analysis project Ga0334886, IMG submission 207232) | Sludge microbial communities from methane-producing bioreactor in Wageningen University, Netherlands - Granular Sludge_27_06-R1 | ecosystem: Engineered > Bioreactor > Anaerobic >... | reverse complement strand
CCTCCTCGTGATTTGTAGTATACCGAAATCCCTATGACTCAATGATAAAATAAAACTCGCTTGAAGCCAACATTTTTCATTACGTTTTGTGCCTTGAGTGAAGCGAAAGGAATGGTAATATTTATGATGAACTCAATTGAAGGTGAAAATTGTACTATTGAAACATTAGATGGTAAAAGTTTTAGCGCTACTATACAAACCATAAAACCCTCCGTACACATTCATAGTGATGCAAGAGATTTAAAAAGAGAGCCATCTAATATGGAAGTAGTACTGGATGAAAAAGTTAATACAAAAGATGATGTAGAAAATCTTGGCATAGATGTAGGAGATTTCATCACTTTTGATCCTAGAATAAAATTTACAGATAAGGGCTTTATAAAGAGTAGACATCTAGATGATAAGGCAAGTACAGCTATATTACTTTATGCTATAAAATATATTACGGAAAATAATTTAGTTCTTCCCTATACTGTAAATTTTTTATTTACTAACCATGAAGAAGTAGGTCATGGCGGCTCCTTTATTCCCGATAATACAAAAGAATTTATTGCAGTAGATATGGGAGCTCCCGGTTCTGGTCAAAATTCCTCTGAATATACTGTCTGTATTTGTGCAAAAGATTCCTCCGGACCCTATGATTTAGATCTAAGGAAAAAACTTACTAATACTTGTAAGAGCAAAAATATAGCATATAAAACAGATATATATCCTAATTATGGCTCAGATGCTTCTTCTGCTTTAAGAGCCGGCTATGATATAAAAACTGCTTTAATAGGTACTGGTGTATATGCTTCTCACGGTTATGAAAGAACTCATATAGATGGAATACTCTGTACATTGGATTTAATACTAAACTACTGCATGGAAATTTAGTATTTGTTATACAAACTTTTAAAATTAAAAAGCTATTCCGCATTGCATATATTGTATTGCGAGATAGCTTTTTATCCGTTCCAATTTTCCTTAAACAATTTATTCTTTTAATATTGGATACTTACTTTTACAGGTTGATTCACTGTTGATTTTTATAAAACCTTTTGTATCTAGACTTAAACTTTCCTATATTCTTAAAAAATACTTCTGTAATATATGGATCAAAATGAGTGCCTGCATCTTTAGCTATAATTTCTATAGAATCCTCAAAAGAGAAAGCTTTTTTGTAAGGTCTTTTACTTGTTAATGCATCCAGCACATCTGCTATAGCAACTATTCTCGCACTAAGAGGAATTTCTTCACATTTTTTACCCTGAGGATAACCTGTACCATTCCACCATTCATGATGCCCTTCTGCTATTTCTATTCCTAGAGTAAATATGCTTCTTCCTCTTTTCTTAAGATTTTCATCTGCTAATCTTAAAACTTTTCCTCCATAGGTAGTATGAGTTTTCATTATTTCAAATTCTTCTTCAGTCAATTTTCCCGGTTTTAATAATATATCATCTCTTATAGCTACTTTTCCTATATCATGAAGAGGACTAAAACGCTCTATAGAATTTATATATGTCATATCAATAATGTCTTTATATTTATCTTCTTTGGATAGACATTCAGTTAACATCCTTGAATAAATTTTCATTCTGTTTAAATGCTCGCCTGTTTCCGGATCCCTTTCCTCTGTCAATACAGCCAAAGCTAGGGTAGAACTTATAACCATATCTTCCATTAATATGTCTTCTTCTAGACTCAACATAATGCTGTTAGCCACAATTTTAAGAAACTGTATATGCTCTTTTTTATAAACATCCTTCTTATTACTTGAAAAAAATATTATTCCTACAGGCTGATTGTGATTTATTAGTGGAAAAGTTATGGACGCTTTTACACCTTCCTCCAATAATATTTTATTATACTCACGAACATTTTTCCCTTTTACATATTCTTCCAAATCATTTATAAGTCTTGCTTTATTATCTTTCAGTAATTTTCCTAAGCTTGTACTATCAATTTCCGCCTTTAACCCAATCATTCTCTTAACCAAATTTTCCTGTTCTTTTGTTGATGCGGCGTAAGAAGCTCTTATTAATTTATTATTATCTTCAATAAGTGCTACACCTATGTATGTATAAGGCACATATTCCGAAAAGGAATTGAATATTTTATCCAATATATTACTAAAAGGCACATTTTTACTTAAATCTTCAATTATGTTGATAAGACTTTTCAACTTTTCAAATGCATTTTGAACTTCATAAAATAGTGGTTTTAATTCCTCTCCTTTAAATTTTGGTATAGCTAAACTAAGGTCATTAATCCCAACATTAGTCATTCCTCTATAGAACTGATTCATAGGTAAAAATACATTTATATAAGTCCTTATTATAAACAAAGCCAATATAATTAATATTAATATGCCTGCAGCAGTTAAAATATTTATATACACTATGGTTTGATTATTATTATACTCTTGAATTAAACTTGCCATATCGTCATTGTATTTTAACAAAAATTGATTATTCTCATTGATATATCTAGTAGATTTCAATAAGTTTTCCATATTATTTTCATTACTTAAAATTATTCCTACATGATAACTGTATTCAGCCCAAAGTTTATCATGTTTATTAAATATATTTTTTAATACATCAGGAGGTATACCCTTAAAAGTAAATATTTTATCATCATATTTTATGTATCCCTGTTTTATGAAATTATATTGATTAATATATTCATCTTTTGTATGTTTTAAATCTTGTAATGTTTTATTCATTTTATTCTGTAAAGAATCTCTAGATTCACCATTGCCATTATATACATCTAATAATGACTTAATTTCAAAAATCCTATTAGAATCCTTTGCCATAGTTTGAGTTAATGTAGACTGATTTGAAAGTACTTTAATCAAATTATTACTTACATTATTTCTATAGATACTAAAAATTAACAAAGTAAAAAAAGCAATAATGGACAAAAAGAATAATATCACAATTATTGCAGTATGTTCCCTATAAAGTTTTAAAATAGACTTACTTTTATTTCTATACATTATTTTATACTCTCCTATGTAAAATATATGGAGTTAAGAGTATTAAAAACCACTTATCACCAGCCTCCAGAAGACCCTCCGCCTCCAGAATCACCTCCGCCAAAGCCGCCAAAATCATTTCCACCTGAAGAACCTCCATTTGAATTTCCAAAACCACTTCCACCGAAACCTCCAAAGCCACCAAAGCCTCCGCCTCCAAGGCCGCTCCCACCTCTTGGTCCATTTCTAAAAGATTTTATAATTAAAACTATAAAAACTAATACTGCAAGTGCAAATGGAACAAATCCCCATATATCATTACTATTTTCATTTTTATTTCTATCTATTTTTGCATTTAAATTTTTATCCAGACTGACATTATAGGACTTTGCTATATCATCTGCAAATATAGAATAAACATTTTTTATTCCTGTATTAAAATCTCCCTGCTTGAACTTAGGAGCAGCCTCCGAATCCATAACCCTTGCAGAATAAATATCTGTTATTGTACCTTCAAGTCCCTTTCCAACTTCCACTCTCCATTTCTTATCTTTAATAGAGATAAGTATAAGAAGGCCATTATTTTTATCTTTTTCGCCTATTCCCCAAGTTCTGAAAAGTTCATTGGCATAGCTTTCTATGTCTCTACCCTCTAGTGAATTTATTATTACAACAACTTCCTGAGCTCCTGTTTTATTTTCAAGTTCATTGCCAATGGACACAATAGAATTCTTTGTGTCATCATCTATTATATTAACATAATCATTTACATATTTAAGTTTTGTGGGTGAAAGATCTTGAGGCTTTGCTTCTATATTATATAAAGGTATAATAATTAATAATATTAACGTCGTTAACATTAGACCTATTTTTTTAGCCATATTATGCACATCCCTACTTTGTAAAATCTACTTTTGGGACCTCTGAAGCACCTTCAGCTGCTTTATAGTAAGGTTTGGAAGTAAATCCAAAAATTCTTGCTACAATATTACTAGGGAATTTAACTATAGATGTATTATAGGCATTCACAGCATTATTATAATCCTGCCTTGCTACAGAAATTCTATTTTCACTGCCCTCTAGTGCTACTGATAAATCTCTAAAATTTTGATTAGATTTTAAATCTGGATATCTTTCTACCACAACCAAAAGTCTTGATAAAGACTGTGAAAGTTCACTATCAGCTGTTGCTTTTTCTTGAATTCCCTGAGCACCACTAAGCTTTGCTCTAGCATTTGCAACATCAGTAAAAATATCTTTTTCTTGTGCAGCATATCCCTTAACTGTAGAAACAAGATTAGGAATAAGATCAGATCTTCTCTGAAGCTGAGTATCTATATTTGAAGAAGAGCTAATTACTTTTTGATTTAAAGTTGCTATAGAATTATAAGTACTTGTAACTGGCACAATAATAATTAACGCAATTACTATAACTATTATTATTGTTTTCAAAGTTTTACTCATATTATATACTATTGACAAAACCTAAAAAACCATATTGATTTATTTTTAATACAGTTAATAGGCGTCAAATTCTCCTTTCTTTCATTAAATATCTATTATAAATGTTAAAATAATGTTCCGTTATAACCCCAATCATCAATTTCATGAAAAATCACATATATATTTTCGCCCTCAATATTGAGTTCGTCCTTTAATAGATTACAAATAGCACCGGTGAGATTTTCTTTACTTTCTCTGCTTACACTGCCGCATATTTTCACTTCTACAACTGCTGCTCTCTCTTTTTTCTCTCCTCTAAAATATAAAGTTTTATTATCATTAAATCCAACAAATAACCAATCTTCACTTTTCCCAGGTAAAATACTTATAAGTTCTCCCAATTTTTCTTTTATTTTTTCTTTTTTATCCTCTGTAAGTTTTATTGTCAAATCTGAATTAATATAAGGCATATATAACACTCCTAACTAAATTTCCACTAGAATTTTTTGCTACTTTCTGACTGTTAAATTAATTATATCATGATATCAATAAAATTTACATTTATTTATTTTCAAAAGAATTGCATATCTTATTTAATTTTTCAAGTACTATTTTATAACCATCTTTTATAAAATTATTACCTATTAAATCTTCATAAGTAATACCATTATCTATGTCTAATTTTGAAATTATTTCCATGTTCTCTCCATAAAGTTTTTCTAAAAATATTTCATAATCTATCCTTACAGAATCATAATCTCTACAATTCTTATAATCTAACTTTTTTATATCATGATTTATTTTCTCTATAATTCCATATAATTGATATAAATAGCTCATCTCTTTTAAATTAAAATCATCTGTAAGAAATGCAATAGCCTTTGAATATTGGGTATTTACCGGTATATATATTGGGTATTTATTAACTTCATTGCTTTGAATATTTCTTATTGACCTTATGCTTTGAAATATGGCAGTACATATATCTAATTGAAGTATATTAGCATATTGGCAGGTATTTTTTTTTCTTATATTAGCTTCTAATTTTCTACTTTCATTAAATATTTCATTTTGAACTTTTGTACTTTTATTAGTAGTACTTTTAGCTATAAGATAACTGCATATGGCACCAATAAGAGTTCCACCTATAATTGCAGTAGCCGAGATAATTTCTCTAAAAAAAATTTTTGGCATATTCCTCCACTCCCTTTGCTGCAAATTAAAAATATATTATATACATACTGATTATTATATTTTCTTCATTTTTTCAGTTATTATTCAAAAAAATAAATAGAAAACTTTAATATATAAATGCCCAAAAAAGAAAAAACTCTATACTGATAATCAAATTATATCTGTATAAAGTTTATAATATTATTAAAAAACATACCTTCTCCATAAATTTTTAATTATAAATTTATTTAAGACTTATAATTCGTCTCATAAAATTTAAATTATCCTCAATGCATTCAACTATGTATGGATCAAACATTATAGCTTTATTAATTGATATTTCTCTCATGCAAGTTTCGAAATCCATTTCTTTTCTATAAGGTCTATTAGAAGTCATGGCATCTATAGAATCACATATAGCTATTATTCTTGCTCCTAACGGAATATCCATTTGAGTAAGCTTACTAGGATAGCCTCTGCCATCCCACCTTTCATGATGGTACAATACCATTTTAGCTATAGGTTTTAATTTTTTAGATTTACTTAAAATATCATATCCTATTTGAGGATGCATTTTCATATACTCCCATTCATGTGGAAGTAATTTGCCATGTTTATTAAGTACCTTATCAGGAACACCTATTTTGCCAATATCATGAAGATGTGCAGCTATATGCATATTTTCACAATCTACTCTACTTAATCCAAGCTTTTTAGATAATTCATAGGTCAAAAATGCAACTCTTTTAGAATGACCACTTGTATAGATATCTTTAGCTTCAAGGGCTGTTACTAAACTTTCAATAATATCATGATATATAGACTTTTCTCTAGTTCTAAATAGAACTTCGCTTATCATTAGTTATTTCCTCGATACACCTTTGAATAGTCTTCTCCATACAAGTCCAAGATCTTTTACTAAATGCAATTTTCACATCAGATTTTCTAGATTGCTCCTTTATAGTTTGAGAAAGTTTGTGTCCTACATAATCTACAAAAACTAATACTAAATCTGTCTTTTCAGGTATTTTAATCTTCTTATCACTTTTTTTCCTTCCGCTAACATGTTCTATATCCTCAAAACCTCTTTCCGTCAGTTTATCCTTTATGTTGTCTAATCTGTCCCCTCCAACAAGTAAAATACTCATAAAAAACCCTCCTAATAATTATTATTTAAATTTATTTTAATATTTATAACTCAATCATAATGATATTGATTATCATTTTCATTTTAATATAAAATTTGCTATTTGTAAATATATTATTTCCATCTATACATTTTTTTATCAACTTTAATTGTAATTTTATGATAAAAAATTTATATTTATTTTTATTTATAATATATTTTCTAATATTTCATTTATCATAAAATTCCAAATTGACTTAATCCTAGGTTTATGATATTATAAACTAAATTTTTAATATAGGTTTATATTTTCGGTTGGACAAATAATTTATTTGTTTTCAAGAGATTGCGACTTTTGGGGTGGAAAGTTATATACTTTCTGCTTTTTTGTCGTTATTTTTTATATTGTTAAAATAAATAATCAACATAAAATATTAAAAAATTACAAGGAGAAGATCTATGGAAAAGACTTTATTAAATATTGCTTTAATTTTAATATTTACAAAAATAGGTGGTTTAATCAGTAAAAAATTTAAAATGCCTGAAGTTCTCGGTGCATTGATTGCAGGTGTAATTTTAGGTCCCATGATATTAAACCTGGTTCATTATGATGAAAATATAAAATTACTTTCAAACATAGGTGTAATACTTCTTATGTTTCTTGCAGGCATAGAAACCAATGTAAATGAATTTAAAAAATCCGGTTTATCTTCACTAATTATTGCCATTATGGGAATTATATTACCATTAATTCTAGGGACCTTATCTGCATACATTTTCTTTGATAACTTCTGGGAAAATGTTCTTATTGGAGTAATCTTAACTGCTACAAGTGTTAGTATTACTGTTCAAACTTTAACAGAACTTGGAAAATTAAATACAAAAGCTGGAATAAATATTCTTGGAGCCGCTGTAATAGATGATATTTTAGGTCTTATTCTTATTTCTGTGGTGCTCACCTTGGCTCAGACAAATGCTCCTGTTTCCGCTGCCTCCTCTACAACTATAATACTTTTACTGACTTTTGCTAAAATATCTGTATTTTGTATTGCATCTGTTCTGGCAGTAATATATCTCCCAAAACATATTAAAAAATTTTCTAAAAATATAAAACCTAGAAGATCAGTACTCACATTTTCTATAGCCTGTGCACTATTAATAGCTTACTTAGCTGAATTCTTAGGTATAGCTGGAATTACAGGTGCATATATATGCGGCCTTATTGTTTCATCTCTACAATATAAAGAGTATCTAGATAGAAGAATAAAAGCAATTTCATCTGGATTTCTATCCCTTATATTTTTTGCAAGTGTTGGTCTTGAAGCTAATTTAACCGGATTAAATTCTAAAGTAATACTTATTACCATTGTTATGTTCGTAATTGCTGTACTTGGCAAAGTTTTAGGATGCGGTATCAGTGCTAAAATGTTAAAAATGAGCAAAAGTGAATCTTTACAAATTGGAGTTGGCATGATTTCAAGAGGAGAAGTGGCTATAATAACTTCAAATATATGCCTTCAAAAGGGTCTTATATCAGAAGAAGTATTTCTTCCTACTCTAATAGTAGTAATACTGACAACTATTATAACTCCTATATTATTAAAAATTTCTTTTTCACATAAAAATGAAAAACTAATTAATAATAATCCACAAAACTCATAAATTTTAATATCAAATTAGAGGCATGTATTACAAATAATTGCAATACATGCCTCTATAATTAATATGTATTTTTAAGGCTTTATTATTGTTTCTAAAATAAAAACATAACTTTTTTCCATATCATAATCCCAAATCCAAGCATCAAAAGCATCAAATTTTAATTTTTTATTCATTATACGATCCCATATATCTTCAGCTGCTTGTACAGCGCCAGATACAGGATATCGCATAGCTGTCTTAATTACATTTTCAATATCATTTTTCAATAAAGCTTCCTGTATTAAATCATAAAATTTTTCTGTACCATTTTTCAATGATAGCTCCATTAAATCAAAACCTATAAACAATAAGTCTGTTGAATGACTAATTATAGAGTCATTAAAATTCTTTTCAGCCTGTCTCTTACAAATTTTAAATATATTAATTAAATCTTCTATATCACTTTCATGATAAATTTTCTTTGCCTGTGCTAGCATTATATTTATTGCCACTAATATTTGACTATGTACACCTAAGCAAAGGCTAATATTATATTTATCTAAATCTTTATTTACTTCATTATTATTTATTATACTATTTTCTAAATTTTCTAAATATCTCTTTAATTCATGTACATCACATCTATTTTCAATCAATGAAGAGAATTCTTTGTATATCTTATCAGTATTATCCATAAAATCAACTTTTTTAATTTCAATATTCTCTCTATCAATGACATTATGTAATATTAAAGCATCTTTCATGGAATCTTCATTTATATCCATCAAGACAACTTTATCAAATTTGTTGCTTAAGTACTCTAAATCAATATCGTAACATTTACCTGCTCCCCATATTGCAATACTTTTATTGGCATCTAAGTTTAGTTCCTGCATTCTTCTTTCTACCACATCTCTAATAATTTCTCTATGTTTACTCCACATTTGAAATTTATGATCATCTTTATCATATATAACTTTTTTTAAATCGTTAAAACTCAAAATAGTTCCCCCCTATCTCTCATTAAAATAATTATTTCTACATAAATATATAAATATCCTTTAATATATCCATATAATTTATTTAATAAAATATAAATTGGTACTAATATCTCTACTAATACCAATTTAAAATTTATAGGGTAATGTTATACTTATATACTACACAATAAAGACACAATTGTAAACACTTATAATTACTTTTTAATAATTATTTTCCGCAAAGTAATTATATAATCTACAATTACTTCCTTATAAATAAAATATTTTCTACTGATCAATTTTATCTATAACTTCTATAATTCTATCTGCTTGTTCACGTGTAATCACTTTATCTTCTACCAATTTATTTAAATTATCTTTTTGTTTCTGTTCAGTTTGCTTACCTAAATCACTTGCATTTGTCACGATAGAATTTAAAACCTTATCAGCTTGATCTTTAGTAATTGTAGCATCATCAACTAATTGTTGAAGTCCTGCTTCATATTTTTTCTTAATTTGATTTCCATCCAGTTGTCTTTCAGCTGAATTTTCTGTTGATCTTTTTAAATCAGAAGCACTTTTATTACCACAGGCTGTAAATAAAAGCATAAACATAGTACAGCTTAAAAAGAAAATAATTATCCTGTTGAAATTTTTATACCTATTCACACAAACACTCCCTTTACAATTATTATATATAAACTATACATGGTTATTATGTTATAAACTTTTATATTTATACTTAATAAAAAATCACATATTGGATTTTTTACATGAAAAAACACTGATAGATATTTATCAGTGCCTTTCCAACTTAAAATTAAAAGGAGCTATGTTCTTTATATATATAATACATAATTTTCATTATATTTGTCAATACATTTTTGTATAAAATTATGCAAAACAATTTATTTTAATATATAATATAAGTTTTATATGCAATAAATTAACGCCATTTAATACAAATTAATATTATTTAGAATTTATACTATTATAGATTAAATTTCTATATTAAAAAAGGATCTAGAATTAATCTAAATCCTTTAAAATATTTAATGCATCATATGATGCATTATCGTCATTTCAACAATTCTACTTAGATATTGCCTTGCTTGATCTAATGACATATTGCAATTTGTTAATGTATTTATTAAGTCAGGATGATGCTTTTCAAACATTTCTACAATTTCTTCAGTATCTGATTTTATTTTTTGCATATCCATATTTGACATATTCATCTTATCTGACATTTGCTCTTCCATATTAGGCATATGACTTACAGATGGATTTGCATTTATCTTATCTATTCTATCTTCTTCTAATTCTTCTCCTCTAAATAAATATTCTATATTTGGCATTATTGGCACTTCATATTTTTTTTGATACATTTAATCCTCCAATAAATTTTTCAACAATATCATGATATGTAAATATAGATGTATTTGTTTCCTTTATAAATTCAAATTTCAATTTGTCGACTTGCTTGACGAAGTCGGCAAATTGGTTTTGAAGTTCTAGTGGTGGAACAACAACTTTAATATCTGATATTCCATTCTGATTTATTGTATATTGTCCAGCAGAAGTTTTTAATTTATCCTTCATCTGCAACTTTCCATATGGATTATTAAGTAATGCACTAACATAATTATTGTTTACTATATTATTGTCTAATCTTACTCTAATAATGTGATCATTGTGGTACACTGATTCTCCTATATCCTCATATGTAGCACACCTCCCAACATTATCTGGATTCCCATTTACTCTTGCAAATAGAAAATCTCCATCTTGAAGTAAATACCTCTTTTCTTCTGCCTCAGTTAATTTAATTCTGTTAGGGAAACTATAATCTATATATCCATCTTGAAGTTCTACTAATCTTAAAACAATATTACCATCTTTATCATTTCCTCTACGAGCCAACCCATTATTAGCTAATGTAATTATTTCTTTTAATTGTTTTGTCTTCCATCTATTAGGATTTAAAACAGGATCCCCAAACATCTCGATAAATCTCGATTTGACTAATTCATCTAATAAATTAATGGCTTCTTTTCTCTTTTCTAAGATTTTTTCAGACTTTTCTAAAACCTCAATTGTTTTATTTTGAGTTTCTAATGGTGGTACTAGTATGTTAATATTACATAAAGCAGAAAATTTCAATGTATCTCTAACTGACCCACTAGTATTACCTCTAATATATGCTTTTCCTATTTCGCTTTTTAAATAATACACTAAATATCTTGGCATTAATTTTTCACTACATCTAAATATTACGTACAATGGACTAATTATTCCTTCATCAAAATTCTCTAATACATCTACTGATCCAACATTTATTCTTGATGGATTATATGCAATTTGATTCCTTTTAACTATTTTATAATTAAGTAAGTCTTTACTATAAACTTGTTTATTAAAATATTCTTCTGATTCTAAAAATCCTCTATAATTTGTAACACTCAAAACTCTATTGACTTCATTATTTTTATTTCTTAGACTTACTTCTGAAACAAATTCACCCAATTTTTCATAGACCCATTCTTCAGGTAACTTAACATTTTCCATACTACTTCACCATTCCCTTTAACTCAGCTATATTCTCTAAAATAGATTTCTCCAAAATTTCAATTCTCTCCAATATAACCTCTGGCTTTTCATACACAACTTCTTCATATTCTATCTCTTTATACTTATTTATTGATAAATCATAATCATTACCTGCTATTTCTTCTTTTTCTACCCAGAACCATCTATCTTCTTTACTAGGTTCCAAAGTATTATCTTTCTTTATATCTCTCCATTTTTCAATTATATCTGGAATATCTCCATCAGTATCAAGTTTATTTCTCTTATCATCTAGAGAGTATCCGTCGCTTTCCATATCATAAAACCATACTTTATTTGTTTCTCCACCTTTAGTAAATAAAAGCACTGCTGTTGATACTCCTGCATAGGGCTTAAATACTCCTGAAGGCATTGATATTACACCTTCTAATTGATTTTCTTCTACTAAATTTTTTCTTATATCCTTATGTGCCTTAGTTGACCCAAATAGTACTCCATCTGGTACTATAACTGCGCATCTTCCACCTAAGTCAAGTATTCTGTTTATGAGTTTTATAAATAATAATTCCGTCTTAGTAGTTTTGGCACCTTTTAATAAAGAAGGATTAATATCTTCCTTATCTATACTGCCTTTAAAAGGAGGATTAGCTAAAACCAAAGTATATTTATTTTCTTCTTCATATCTTTTTGATAACGAATCCATTTGTCTAACATTTGGATCATCAATGCTATGAAGCATTAAGTTCATTGAAGCTATTCTGACCATTGATGCATCAAAGTCAAAACCGTAGAACATATCCTTCTTAAAATGATCCCAGTCTTTTGGACTCATCATATCTCCAATTCTGTTATGTATATTCCCTTCCTCATCTGTAAATACACTTTCTGATCTTGTATATTTTTCAAGTATATATTCTAATGAATTAATTAAAAAACCTGCTGTACCACAGGCAGGGTCACATATCTTATCTTCAGCTGATGGATCCATAAGCTCAACCATCATCCTTATTATGTGTCTTGGTGTTCTAAACTGACCATTTACCCCTGATGTGGCAAGTTTTGATAACAGATATTCATATAAATCCCCTTTTGTATCTGCATCATCCATATTTATACCATCTATAAGTCTTACAGATTCTTGAAGTAATGATGGCTTAGGTATCATAAATACAGCATCCTTCATTTCAGCTGTAAAGCTCGATTCTTCTCCTCCCATAGATTTTATAAATGGAAATACCTTTTGAGATACTACTTCAAACATCTTTTCTACTTCTAAATGCTTAAATTGACTCCACTTTAATAATTCCCAATTAGAATCATCCTTTATTTTATTCTCTTTCTTTAACTTTTCACTTAATTCCATAAATAAGGATTTAAATGGCTTACCCATCCTATTGGCCATTTTTTCATTAGTAGTATCTATATCATCTAATCTCTTTATAAACAATAAATAAGATATCTGCTCTATTACTGTCAAAGGATTAGATATTCCCCCTGACCAAAAATTGTTCCATAGTTTATCAATTTTACTCTTAATTTCTGTGTGTAACATTTCTTCAATTCCTCTCTAAGTCTAAGATATAACGCTTACTTTAAATGGTGCTATTAAATTAAAAACATCATCTGCCATCTTGCCAAATATTCCATCTACTCCATTAGGGTTAAAGGATGTATAGGGTGTTGTAAATAATGCTGCAAAGGATATGCCTTTATTTTTAGCAATGTCGTTCTTAATTATTTCTAAGGTTTTAATCTGTGTTGCATTCATCTTGTTATGATGTTTTTGAATGAAATCTTCAAATCTCTTATTTAATTCTATTTCATCTACCCCTATAAATCTCCTAATGATTCCAACTATGTCCTCTTTATCTATATCAGTTTTATTCGAAAGCTCGTCTACAGTATAAACAAAATCTTCTCCAAATATGGAATATATACTATCCATTTCTTCTTGAGAAAGCTTTTCACCTTTCCTTATTTTATGAATTACTAACTGATCCTTCAATCTTTCTTCAATAGCTGTTTTTACTCTCTTTTCATAAGGTTCCATATTTGCCCCATAAAGAACTGAACCAGCACTAATTTCTTTTACTACTGCTCCAGTATCCTTTATATCAATTACTACAAAAGCCCCTGCTCCAACTCCCTTATGTTTCATTAAATCTCTTAAATCTATTCTTATTTTCTCTAACTTTTCATAACTAAGATTCTCCCAACCTGCTGGCTCCAATAATGACTTTACAAATTCTCTCTTTCCATCAAACTGATTTATATTTGTTTTTAGTCTTGATAACTTTTCCATAGCAGTATTGATTTCTCTAACTAATGAATCCTTATCGTTAGTCTCAAAGCATTGAAGTATTCTATAAATTGAATTGTCAAATAAAACAGCATCTAAATTTTCTTTTGCTTCAATCCACTGTATTAGCGGTGCTATTTCCAGCTTTAACTTCTTAATGAAGTCTTCACTCAATTGACTCCAGTATTCTTCCTTTTTAACCTGTTCTATCTTCTTTCTATTCTTCTTTATCTCTATACTTTCTGATGGCAATTCTCTAATATCAGACTTTAATCTTTCTATAAAATCATTACATATGCCAGTGTTATTTTTTGACTTATATATTTCTAAAAGCCTGCACATAAGTTCAAACCTAACCTGCATAGATGTTTTTTGAGGTCTTGGAACAAATCCTTTTGGATTCATTTCAAAAAACTCAAAGTTTTTATAACAGTCAAAGATTGCAAATTCCTTTTTATCTACTCCATCTCCAAATAAGTTATCACATCTTCTTGTGCCCCTGCCTATCATCTGCCAGAACTTAACTTTTGAATAAATGGGCTTTGCGAACACTAAGTTAACTATTTCAGGTACATCTATCCCTGTATCTAATAAATCTACCGATATAGCTATTCTCGGAAAGTCTTCTCCTTTAAAATCTTCTATAAGTCTTTCTTTTTCTGTAATACCTGAGTAAATAACGGCTGTCATCTTACCCTTATACTGAGGATACATTTCATTAAATAAAGACTCTAAAAGATTGGCATGCTTTTTATTTTTTGCAAATATAATTGTCTTACCTAGATAGTCTCCTACTTTAATTCCATTATCCATTAATGTCTTTAATATGTATCTATTAGTCTCTTTATTTGTTATTTTCTTTTCTAAGGCATCTTTATCAAATTCAATTTCATCACCGTTATATCCCTCATCTTCTAATTGTATTCTTTGCTGTTCTGTCATCTGGCTATACTTTATTCCTTTTCTTAAAAAGTCAGTAGTTGTATCAACTACTCTTGGTTCAATAAGGTATGGAGGTACATGACTCCATGCCTCATCTACTGAAAAATTGAAAGTGGGATCTTCATCATCACAATTGAATAAATCAAAAGTATTTCTTTCTATAAAATCTATAGGCGTAGCTGTAAGACCTATAATATGTGCATCAAAATATTCTAATATATCTCTATAGGTCTTGTATATGCTTCTATGTGACTCATCACAAATAACAAGATCAAAAAATCCCACACTAAACTTGCTATAATAATTAATCATAGTTTGATAAGTGGAGAAATAAAGTGTAGCTTCTCTATTATCTGAGTTTTTACCTGTAAACCTACAGGATATTTGCTCTGGCATGAATGTTTTAAAGCTATTCTTGTCCTCTTTAGCTTGTCTAACTAGTTCATCTCTATCAGCTAAAAACAACACTCTCTTAGCACAGTTTGCTTCCATCATGCCTTTAGTTAATGCAATAACGGTTCTTGTTTTTCCTGTTCCAGTAGCCATTACTAAAAGAGCTTTTCTATATCCATTAGAATATCTTTCATATACCCTTTTTATACCTTCTATTTGATAGGGTCTGCCTGCAATATTTTTATCTATTTGAACTTTATTTAAATCTTTTTTATATTTATGCTTAAAGAATAACTCTTCTAAATCATCTAGGGTGTAAAACCCCCAAATTTGTCTTGGCTGACTATACTTGTCATCCCACATATATATTTCATATCCATTGGTATAGAAAACTATAGGTCTAACTCTATAATCTCTTTCAATAGTATCAGCATATTCTACCGCTTGCTGACGACCTATAATAGGATCAACGGAAGATTTTTTAGCCTCAACTACTGCAACTGGTTTACCTTTTTTATTGAACAATACATAATCAGCAAAACCTTTTTTACCTAATTCTTTATGATTCTCTAGATGAAACTCTAATTTAACTAATTCATTATTGCTAACATCCCATCCAGCATCCTTTAACATTATATCTATAAGCTTCTTTCTAGTTTCTGCTTCATTAAGGTCTAAGGTTTCTTCAACTTCCTTTTCTACAATCTTATCTTTTTCAGTTACAACAGCTGTTTTTGTTTCTTCTTTGACAGAACTTACTTTTTTAGTATGTTCTTCACTTATTTCTTCCTTTTCTTTAGCATAATCTTCAATATTATATACTGGTGCTTTGGTTATAACTGGTCTTGGCATCTTGTATGTTAGCGGTTTTATTGAAGTGTCCTTTGTTACCTTAATATAAAACCATGCAGCTACCTTATACATAGAAACTAAACACTCTAAGGCATCTTTTTTATTTTCATATCCTTCATGATTAGCCTTATTTCCATATCGTCTCACTATATCAAACAAATCTGGAATAGCTCCATTTATTCCCGTAGATCTTAAAAGCTTAATCTTATCATCTTGAGTTGCAAACCTAGGTACTTCAATCTTTAAAGTTGCTAATATATAATCAATTATCTGTTCCCCAAACATACGCATCTTTAACATTGATGCATTATTACCCGTATGAAGATAATTTTCAGCTTGTGTTCCTAACTTAGCCAAAATTGTCCATTTCTTATTGTTTAAAAAAGTAAAATTGGACATCCTAATCCCCCTCAGTTTAACTTAATAATTATAATAATATTTTATTCGTTTTGACTAAATCATTCAATATATTACATTAATTTTACAAATAATAAATAATTATTATATATACAGTCTTACAAAAGTTATTTTCAATACCAATAACATAAATGATATTCTTTTATATCAATATTAAAGAATAAAACGTAAAAAAGTAACTAAGATATTTCTATCTTAATTACTTTTCCCAACTTTATAAATATCCCGTAATCTCTGTAAGTACTGGTTTCACAGTATTTTTATGCTATTCCCACTCAATGGTAGCCGGAGGCTTGCTTGTTATGTCATACACTATTCTGTTTACACCCTTGACTTCATTTACTATTCTTCTGGAAACTGTATCTAAAACCTCATAGGGAATTCTTGCCCAGTCAGAAGTCATGGCATCAGAACTAGTTACGGCCCTTAGTGCTATTGTATGAGTATAAGTTCTTTCATCTCCCATAACACCAACGGATCTTATGTTTGGAAGACATGCAAAGTACTGCCATATAGCTTCATCAAGTTTTGCTTTAGCTATTTCATCCCTGAAAATTGCATCTGCTTCTCTTACAATTTCAAGTTTTTCTTCTGTTATCTCTCCAAGTACTCTTATTCCAAGACCTGGTCCAGGGAAAGGCTGCCTCCATACTAATCCATGAGGAATACCAAGTTCCTCTCCTACTGCTCTTACTTCATCTTTAAAAAGCTCTCTAAGTGGTTCAATAAGTTTAAATTCCATATCTTCAGGAAGTCCACCTACATTATGATGGCTTTTTATTGTTGCTGAGGTAGCAGTACCACTTTCAACTACGTCAGGATAAATTGTCCCTTGTACAAGGTAAGCTATATCTCCTAGCTTTTTTGATTCTTCTTCAAACACTCTTATAAATTCTTCACCTATAATTTTTCTCTTTTTCTCAGGATCACTAACCCCGGAAAGCTTACCCAAGAATCTATCTTTTGCATTCACTCTTATAAGATTCATATCAAATTGTTTTCTAAAAATGTCTTCAACCTGATCACCCTCATCTTTTCTTAAAAGACCATGATCTACAAAAATACATGTAAGCTGTTTACCTATAGCCTTATGCACAAGTACTGCTGCTACTGAGGAATCAACCCCGCCAGAAAGTGCACAGATAACTTTTTTATCTCCAACAATTTCTTTAATTTCCTTAATTTTTTCTTCTGCAAAAGATGACATGGACCAATCACCCTTTAAGTCACAAACCTTGAATAAAAAATTAGACAACATTTCTTTTCCAAAAGCCGTATGTTCTACTTCCGGATGAAATTGGACTCCATATATATTCTTCTCTTCATTTGCCATGGCTGCTACAGGGCACTGCTTAGTAGTAGCAGCTATTTTAAAGCCTGCTGGTGGTTCTGATACATAATCTGTATGACTCATCAAAGCTATATTATTCTCTTCTATTCCATTGAAAATTTTACAATCTTTAGAAAGATTAATCTCAGCTTTTCCATATTCTCTAATTTCTGCACTTTCCACTTTACCACCTAGAGTGTGAGTTATAAGCTGATGTCCATAACATATACCAAGTACTGGAATTCCAAGATCAAATAATTTCTTATCAACCTTTGGCGTATTATCTCCATAAACACTATTTGGACCACCAGTGAAAATTATTCCCTTTGGAGCTTTTTCTTTTATCTTATCAATAGAATATGTATATGGAATTATTTCACAGTATACATTATTTTCTCTTACTCTTCTTGCAATAAGCTGATTATATTGTCCGCCAAAATCTATAACTAAAACAAGTTCTCTGTTCATATTTTCCTCCTAATTAAATTATCATTTAAAATTATTATACTATTAATGAATGCCAATAGGTAGTTAATTTTTATTGATTTACACTGTAATTAGGAGCTTCTTTTGTTATAGATATATCATGTGGATGACTTTCTCTAAGTCCAGCAGAAGTTTGAACTACAAAATTTGCTGTTTCGTACATAGTATGCAAATCTTTTGCTCCTAAATATCCCATACCAGAACGTATTCCGCCTACAAGCTGATAAATTGTATCTACAACAGATCCTTTAAATGGTACTCTTCCTTCAACACCTTCTGGCACGAGTTTTTTGTTGCCTTCTTGGAAGTATCTATCCTTACTTCCATTTGCCATTGCAGCCAAAGATCCCATACCTCTATACACTTTATAACTTCTTCCCTGGTATATTTCTATTTCTCCTGGAGCTTCTTCACAGCCTGCAAACATTGATCCAAGCATAGCTACACTAGCACCGGCCGCCAAAGCCTTAACTATATCTCCAGAATACTTGAGTCCACCATCTGCAATTACAGGTATTCCATATTTGTTAGCAACTTCAACACAATCCATTACTGCTGTTAATTGAGGTACACCAATACCTGAAACAACTCTAGTTGTACAGATAGATCCTGGTCCTATACCAACTTTTACACAATCTACTCCAGCCTCAATAAGCTCCTTTGTAGCTTCACCAGTAGCTATATTTCCTGCAATGATTTGAATATCAGTATATTTTTCTTTTATTTTTTTCACTGCTTCTATTACGCCTTTAGAATGACCATGAGCAGTATCTACTACTATGACATCTACATGTGCCTTAACAAGTGCATCTACTCTATCCATCATGTCGTCAGTAACACCCACACCAGCACCACACAGAAGTCTTCCCTGCTTATCTTTTGCAGCATTTGGGAAAGCCTTTACTTTTTCTATGTCTTTTATAGTAATAAGTCCTTTTAAATAATTATTTTCATCAACTAATGGAAGTTTTTCAATTTTATTTTTCTTTAATATTTCTTTAGCTTCTTCTAAAGTAGTATTTTCTACAGCAGTTATAAGTTTTTCAGAGGTCATAACTTCAGAAATAGCCTTAGTATAATCATTTTCAAATACTATATCTCTATTTGTAATTATTCCTACCAATTTGCCTTCAACGGTTATAGGAACACCAGAAATTCTGTATCTAGACATAAGTTTAAGAGCATCTTCAATTGTATTTTCAGGTGCTAGTGAAAAAGGATTAGTTATAACTCCATTCTCTTGTCTTTTTACCCTATCTACTTCAAGAGCCTGCTCTTCAATTGTCATATTCTTATGTATTATTCCTATACCACCTTCTCTTGCCATAGCTATAGCCATTTTGGATTCCGTTACAGTATCCATACTAGCACTCATAAGAGGTATATTTAGCTTTATAGTTTTAGTAAGATTTGTACTAAGGTTTGTATTTCTTGGTAAAATTTCAGATTTATTAGGTACTAATAACACATCATCAAAAGTGTAAGCTTGTTTTAAAATTTTGGCCATTATCATAACTTCCTTTCAGCATATAGTAAACTATTATTAACTTATCTATAACTAGTAGTAACAAGCTCTACCAGTTCTATGCACTACAATGGAATAGAAAATATATTTTACCTTTTCTATCCATATCTTTTATATTAATAAACAAAAAAACCAAGAATATTGGTTTTTTAATTTTCTAAATAAAATTACACACATATAATTATATATTATTCTCAACAATATCACTTATTTTATTTAAAATAAATACATTTGTCAATTGCAAAAATTGCCACATTATAAAATATAAACATCTTAATATTATATATATTTACCAATATAATTATATTTATAATCATATTTTATATAAATAATATTTAATGTACAAATTGATTATTTAAATATTTAATTTTTATGGGTAAATTGTAATAATTCATAAAAATAAATTATTTTATAATGAAACAATTTTATAATATAAAAATATCCCGTAAACTAAGTTTACGAGATATTTTTACACTATATTTACTTTTTAAATTAGTACATTCCGTCCATTCCCATTCCAGGAGCTCCACCTGGCATTGGTGCAGGATTCTTTTCAGGTATATCTGCAACCACACCTTCAGTTGTTAGGAATGTTGAAGCTACAGATGCAGCATTTTGAAGTGCAGATCTTGTAACTTTAGTTGGATCTACAATTCCTTCTTTTATCATATCTACATATCTTTCACGAAGAGCATCAAAACCAATACCCTTTTCACTGTTTATAACTTTTTCTATTATAACAGAACCTTCAAGTCCAGCATTTGCTGCTATTTGTCTTACAGGCTCTTCAAGAGCTTTTACTATTATGTTAATTCCAACTTGAACGTCTGGATCTTCATCAGTAATTTTCTTAACTTCTGGTAGTATATTTAAGTAAGCTGTACCACCACCAGGAACTATTCCCTCTTCTACAGCTGCTTTTGTTGCTGCAAGTGCATCTTCTATTCTAAGCTTTCTTTCCTTAAGTTCTGTTTCAGTAGCAGCTCCTACTTTTACTACTGCAACTCCTCCTGCAAGTTTTGCAAGTCTTTCTTTTAATTTTTCAGTATCAAAATCTGAAGTTGAATCTTCAATTTGAGTTTTTATTTGAGCAACTCTGTCTTTAATTTCTTCTTTGCTACCTCTGCCATTTACAATTGTAGTGTTTTCTTTTGTAACTTTAACGCTTTCAGCTCTTCCAAGCTCATCTAAAGTTACATCTTTAAGATCTTTTCCAAGTTCATCTGATATAACTTCTCCACCAGTTAAAATAGCTATATCTTTAAGCATATCTTTTCTTCTATCTCCGAAACCAGGAGCTTTAACACCTATGCATGTAAATGTACCTCTTAATTTATTTACAACAAGTGTTGTAAGAGCTTCTCCTTCGATATCTTCAGCTATGATTAAAAGCTTCTTTCCCTGTTGAACTATTTGTTCTAATAGTGGAAGTATTTCCTGTATGTTTGAAATTTTCTTATCTGTTATAAGTACATATGGATCATCAAGAGCTGCTTCCATCTTTTCTGTATCAGTTACCATGTAAGCACTTAAATATCCTCTATCAAATTGCATACCTTCAACTATGTCTAGTTCTGTTCCCATAGATTTTGATTCTTCTACAGTGATAACTCCTTCGTTACCAACCTTTTCCATAGCATCTGCTATAAGTTTTCCAATATTTGGATCACCGGCTGAAATAGCTGCAACTCTAGCTATGTCTTCTTTTCCATTTATAGGTTTTGAAAGTTCCTTTAGATTTTTAATAGTTTCTTCAACAGCTTTATTTATACCTGTTCTTATAAGCATTGGATTAGCACCTGCTGTAACATTTTTTAATCCTTCTCTTATTATAGCCTGTGCTAATAGTGTAGCTGTTGTAGTACCATCTCCTGCTACGTCATTAGTTTTTGTAGCAACTTCTTTTACAAGTTGAGCTCCCATGTTTTCATATGGATCTTCCAATTCTATTTCTCTTGCAATACTTACACCATCATTAGTTATAAGTGGTGATCCAAATTTTTTATCTAAAACTACGTTTCTGCCTTTTGGTCCAAGTGTTACCTTAACTGTATTCGCAAGTTTGTCTACACCTGCCTGCATAGATCTTCTGCCTTCTTCACCTAATAATATGCTTTTAGCCATATAAATCCCTCCAAACAATATTAAAATCTAATTTCTATCTTAATGATTAATCTTCAACTATTCCAAGTATGTCATCTTGTTTTACAATTAAATATTCTTCTCCATCAAGCTTAACTTCATTTCCACTATATTTTGAGAAAAATACTTTGTCATCAGCTTTCAATTCCATTTTAACTTCTTTTCCATCTACATACCCACCAGGTCCTACTGCTACAACCTGTGCAATTTCTGGCTTTTCTTTAGCAGATCCTGGCAAAACAATTCCGCTCTTTGTTGTTGCTTCTGCTTCTAATCTTTTAATAACAACTCTGTCTCCAAGTGGTCTAATTTTCATCTTTAAACCCTCCTCAATTTACTAAAAAATATATTATTATTTTTACCTGTTAGCACTCATTACACTTGAGTGCTAATACAATTATTATAATAATTAATAGCATTTATATAAGCAAATTTCATGTTAGCACTAATACAGGTAATATAGTCAATTATATTTAATTATCTCTTATTATATCCATATTTTACTTAATTACTCCTATTTTCTTTATATGTCTATAGTTCAAATATAAAAGTATAAAAATCCTTTATTTTCATGTAATTTTAACAAATATTTTAATAAATCTATATTAAAAATACATATAAACAATTATAATTATAATTGTAAACAAAATAAGTTCTTTATTAATTAATACATAGTAGGAGATAAATATGTCTAATAAAAAAATTTTTATACTTCAATTAGTTATGTCAATAATTATATTTCTAGCTACAATTGCATTTTTTACTAAAATAGTTTCTAATTTTAAGTCGCTTTATTATTATGATATAGTAAACTTAGACATAGAAAAAAGTTCTGGCATAGACGTCAGCACTATTAAAACTAACTATAATTATTTAATTGACTTTTTGAACCAATCCAATCCATCAGACTTTATTCTTCCAACACTTGACTCATCAGTTAATGGAAAAACACATTTTTTTGAAGTACATAGGATTTTTTCAAATTTAAATTATTTTCTGTACTTTTCTATAATATTTATTATTATTTCTGTTATTATAAGCATAAAAAATAAGATATATTTATATTTGAAAGTATCAGGTATAAGTTTAATGGTTTTTCCGTTAATACTAGCCCCTATTCTCATGACAGGTTTTACAGATTATTTTGATAGCTTTCATAAAATATTATTCAGAAATGATTTTTGGTTATTTGATCCTAGCGCAGATCCTGTAATTTTAATTCTTCCTGAATCATTTTTTATGCACTGTCTTATATTAATAGTATTTTTATCAATGCTATTTGGATTTATACTATATGTGATATATAGATTTTTACATAGAAAATCAAAGTTTAAAAATACATTAAAGTATATATAAAAAAATCTATTAATTTAAGCAAATAACAAAATCTAGGAATATTTAATAAACATCCCTAGATTTTGTTACTTTTTAATATCCTCTAAACAGTTATATTATTTTCGCGAGCGTAGTAGAACAAATACTGTTGAGCAAATCCTGACAGCATTCCAAATTTATTTCTTCCAAAATCTCTTATTTTTTTTAATGAAACATCCGGAGCTACATAAAAATGCATCATAGCTCTTTTAACCCATACATCTACAGGGAATGCAGAATATTTCTGCATTGAAAACAACATTATGCAATCAGCTACTTTAGGACCTACTCCCATGAACTTCTGCAGCTCAATGTGACACTGATTATCATCACAGCTATATATTTTTTCTAAAATATTATTACTTTCATAAACTCTTTCACAGGTATCCTTTATATACTTTGCCCTGAAACCTGTTCCACATTCTTCAAAGTCTTCTATTGTCTTATCCTGTAAATCTTCTACTTTTGGAAAAGTATAATAGGTTTCACCTTTATATTGTATTTTCTTTCCCCATTTTTTACTTATAGCTTTTATAGCCCTTTTTATCATAGGTATCCTATTATTTGCAGAAATAATAAAAGATATAAGTATTTCAAAAGGCTCTTGCTTTAAAATTCTTATGCCACTTCCAAAATTTACTGATTTCTTAAGAAGAGGATCTTTACTCAGCTCCTCTTTAATTTCATTATAATCTCTTTCAAGATCAAAATACTTTATCCATATATCATTAAATTCTTTTTCTGTAGTATTATGTATTATTAAATCATTACCTTTTCTTTCCACTTCAATTACTCTATCAAAAGCAACTCCAGTAAAAGTACCTTCTTTTGTCTTATTCCATCTAAAACATTGTCCACATTCAAATACATGATCTAATTCAAAGTTTCTGATCTCTCTAATTATTACATAATCCTCATTACTTTCAATGCTTTTAAAATCCATAGTATATCCTCTTTTCAGTAAAAATATAATCTGAATATTTATTAAATATTTTTTACTCTGTATTCTTCTATTAATTGCTCTAAAATTTCAGCAGCAGTATATACCATTTTACTACAACGTTCTTCATAATTTGCAAATTTTTCTTTAAGTTCTATACAATTTTTTTCATGAAAAACACTTTGAAATCTATTAAAAAACTCCATAGATAATTCCTTTATTTTAGAGCTTTCGTGAGCCTTATCTCTAACAAAAATAATACCAAGCACAGCTAAAGCTCCTGTTATAGCACCACATACGCTACCTATTGCCATTCCACCACCAAAAGCTGCCATGGATTTTAGTGTATTTTTATCTAAATTAAGATTATAATTTTCATTTGCTGCATAAATTATTGTTTCCGCACAATTTAAATTATATTCTTTATCATAATATTTTTTAACATAATCAATCAACAAATTAACACCTTATTTCTCTATGTATACCATATAAAAATCAATATAGCATAAATTATATTATTAATTATAGATATCCAATTTCATAATTGAAGCAAGTTCTTAATTCAGGTGGGGATTCTTTTACCCCATCTGAATTTTAGAACTGCGAATGCATGGCTTACTTGGCGTTGAACTCCCACTTTAGGAAAAGCAGAGAGCCCAAATTTTAATTTGGTGCGAGGGCTGTACAGAGTGCGAGGGAGACTTACGCCAAGTTAGTCAGGTTAAATATTGATAAACATGAATAAGCTGAATAGCTTTATTTAAAAAACTTAAAATTTGTATTTTAAATTGGATATCTATGATACAAAATATTTCAGTAAAAACACTTAAAAAATAAATTCAATTTACTAGTAATATATAATTATTTACTTAAATCCTCATGAATAGCTTTGGCTGCCTTTTTTCCTGCACTCATTGCTAATATTACAGTAGCTGGACCAGTTACCACATCTCCACCAGCATAAATTCTTTCTCTTGAGGTACGCCCAGTTTCTTCATCAATTATTATACGATTTTTCTTATCATGTTCAAGGCCTTCTGTAGTATCATTAATTAACGGATCAGCACCTGATCCTATAGCCATAATTACCATATCTACATCTAAAATGAACTCTGAGTTTTCAACTGCTGCAGGTCTTCTTCTACCAGATTCATCTGGTTCTCCCAGCTCCATTTTAACACATTTTATACCTTTTACCCATCCATTAGAATCTCCTAAAATTCCAACTGGATTAGTTAAAAGATGAAATTTAATGCCTTCCTTTTTAGCATATTTTACTTCTTCTGCTCTTGAAGGCAGTTCCTCTTCTGATCTTCTATATATGAGATGAGATTCTGCCCCAAGTCTTAAAGCGGCCCTTACAGCATCCATAGCTACATTTCCTCCACCTACTACAGCTACTTTCTTTCCTATTACAGTAGGTGTCATATAATCTTCTCTATAATCTTTCATAAGATTATTTTTAGTTAAGAACTCATTTGCAGCAAGTACTCCATTAAGATTTTCACCAGGTATCCACATAAAGTTTGGAACTGCTGCTCCAGTTCCAATAAATACAGCTTCAAAACCTTCTTCTTTTAAAAGTTCGTCTATAGTTATAGTTCTTCCTATAATAACATTTGTTTCTATTTTAACTCCCAATTTTTTAAGATTATCTATTTCTGGCTTAACTACATCATCCTTAGGCAGTACAAACTCTGGTATTCCCCAGGCCAAAACTCCTCCTGCCTCATGAAGAGCTTCGAATATAGTAACTTCATAGCCTAGTTTTGCCAAATCACCTGCACAGGCTATTCCAGCTGGACCACTGCCTATAACAGCTACCTTTTTACCATTACTTTGGGCTTTTTCATTCAGCTGTATATTATTTTCTCTAGACCAGTCAGCTACAAATCTTTCAAGGTTTCCTATGGATATTGGTTCACCCTTTATGCCAAGTACACATCCTCCTTCACATTGAAGCTCTTGAGGACAAACTCTTCCACATACTGATGGCAGAGAACTTGTTTCAGCAATTATGCTTGCTGCCTTTTTAAAATCTTTTTCTCTTATACATTTTATAAATTGGGGGATTTTATTATTCACAGGACATTTACCCACACATCTAGGATTTTTACATTGAAGACATCTGTTAGCTTCTTTTATAGCATCTTCTTCTGTATATCCTAAACAAACTTCATTAAAATTTTTTATTCTAGTATTTACATCCTGTTCTCCAGCAGGTGTTCTCTGTAATTTACTCATGAATATCCTCCTCTACCCCTATAGTGACTTCATTTTCACTATGATTACAAACTCCGTGCTCTTTTCTATACTGTAATTTAGCTTCATAGCTGCTATAGAAATTTTCTCTTCTCTTAACTTCTTCAAAATCTACAAGATGACCATCAAACTCTGGTCCATCTTGACAGGCAAATTTAATATTTCCTGCTATAGTAAGTCTGCATCCTCCACACATTCCAATACCATCCAACATTAATGTAGTTAAACTAACTATAGTTTTTATACCATAATCTTTAGTAACAGAACAAACCTTTTCCATAAATTCCGTACTACCTATAGATATAATCAAATCATATTTTTTATCTTCATCTAAAATATTTTTTAAGACAGTTGAAATAGTTCCCTTAATTCCCTTACTTCCATCTTCCGTAGAAATAATCAAATTTTTAGCTATATCTTCAATTTTATCTTCAAATATTATATTTTTATAACTGTTAAAAGCCACCAAAACATCACTTGCTACATTATTCTTATATAGCCATGAAAGAGCTGGATACACTCTTGCAGCTGACAATTCATCTGTTACAAATAATATGTTTTTTTCTTTAAGATCATCTACATTTTCATGCACAAAAAAAGATGCCTGTCCTATAGGTCCTGCTAAATCTAATATACTATCTCCAATTTTTAAATTTGAAAGCTGTTTTACGGATGCTTCTTCACTATTTTTAAAGATAATAGTTATTGATTGTTCTTCAATATTATAATCACAAATAGAGAAAGGTATTCTTTCTCCCTTTTCATCAATTCTAAGGATTATAAACTGACCTGGTTTTATAGACTTTGCCACCCTTGGTGCCATTATTTTCATGCTATATATATCGTTAACATCTTTACTGACATCTAATATTTTAAACATTTTACCCTCCATTTATATATTGCAATAAGATTTTATAAAACTTTTATAACAAATATATAATCATATATTTCTATTGTTTTATGAACATAAATTAAATTTCATTTTATAAAAATTTGAATTAATAATCTCAATTTTCAATTAACACTTATATTTATTAAAATTTACACTGAAACTAACTTATTAAATTTATAAACTATTATTTAAATTAAGCAGTTTAATATATATTTTAAACAATATTTATCATCAAGTCAAATATTTAATGTATGATATTTATAATTTGTGATATACAACTTGTACAGCAAATATATAAATAATTTCACTAATATTATCATCTATTTATTCAACAATTTTTCATCTTAAACTACTCAATAAATACAAAAATAAAAAGCTATTTCGCTATGCAATATCTGCACGGTGAAATAGCTTTTTTTATTCTGCAATTCTATTTTGCGTAGTCGAAGAAACCTCTTCCAGATTTTCTTCCAAGCCATCCTGCTCTTACATACTTTCTAAGTAAGGAATGAGCTCTGTATTTAGAGTCTCCTGTTTCCTTATAAAGTACATCCATTATTGCTAAGCACACATCGAGACCAATTAAATCTCCTAAAGCTAAAGGTCCCATTGGATGGTTAGCACCAAGTTTCATAGCTGTATCTATATCTTCTGCTGAAGCTATTCCTTCTGCAAATATACCAACAGCTTCATTTATCATTGGTATTAATATTCTATTTACAACAAATCCTGGAGCTTCTGCAACTTCTACTGGTTCCTTACCAATTGCAACGCTTAATTCTTTTATAGCATCAAAAGTTTCCTGTGAAGTAGCCATTCCCTTTATTATTTCAATAAGCTTCATGATTGGAGCTGGATTGAAGAAATGCATACCAATAACTTTATCTGGTCTATTAGTTGCAGCTGCCACTTCTGTAATTGAAAGAGATGAAGTATTTGAAGCCAATATAGTTTCTGGCTTACAAATAGCATCTAACTCTTTAAAAATTTCCTGCTTGATTTTCATATTTTCAACTGCTGCTTCAACTACAAGATCGCAATCAGCTGCCTGATTTAGGTCAACTGTTCCAGTTATTCTTGTAAGTATTTCAGTTTTTGCTTCTTCAGTGATTTTTCCCTTTGTAACAGATCTTGAAAGATTTTTGTCTATTCCTTTTATTCCTCTTTCAACGAATTCATCCTTTATATCTCTAAGAACAACTTCAAAACCTTTTGCTGCAAAGGCTTGAGCTATTCCAGCTCCCATTGTTCCTGCACCAAGTACACATACTTTTTTCATGCCATGTAACCTCCTAAATAAATATACATTTTGATACCTAAATAACTTTTTATTTACATATAAAATTATTTAGGTATATGATTTATCAAGTTTAAGATTTCCTCTATGAAGAAAAGTTATTCTAGAAAAGCTTATTTTGCAACAGCTTTTACTTGTGATATCAATTCTGGAACAACTTTATTTAAATCTCCAACTATTGCAAGATCTGCCACCTGCATTATTGGTGCATTTTCATCTCTATTAATAGCTACAATGTAGTCACTGTCCTGCATTCCAGCAAGATGCTGAATAGCTCCTGAAATACCACAAGCTATGTAAAGCTTAGGTCTTACAGTTTTTCCAGTTTGACCAACTTGAACTGATTTGTCAATCCAATCTTTTTCTATAGCTGCTCTTGAAGCTGCAACTGTTCCGCCAAAAGCATCTGCTAATTCCTGAAGTTTTTCGAAGTTTTCTTTACTTCCAACACCTCTACCACCAGCAACTATAACTTCTGCTTCTGATATATCTTCTGCATCTTTAGCTAATTTTACAACTTCTTGGACTTTTGTTCTTATATCGTCTTCTGTTAAATTAACTGTAACTTTTTCAATTTTTGAAGTATTTTCTTTAGATGAATCTTTATCAAGTTTAGAAAACACTCCTGGTCTTACAGTAGCCATTTGAGGTCTGTGGTCAGCACATACAATTGTAGCCATAAGATTTCCACCAAAAGCTGGTCTTGTAGCTAATAAATTATTGTTTTCAGGATCTATGTCAAGAGCTGTACAGTCAGCTGTTAATCCAGTTGTAAGTCTAGCTGCTATTCTAGGTCCTAAATCTCTTCCTATATAAGTAGCACCTATGAATATTATCTCAGGTTTTCTTTCATTTGATAATTCACAAATAACCTTTGCATATGCATCAGTTGAGAAGTGTGATAAAAGCTTATCATCTGCTGCTATTACCTTATCAGCACCATAAGCTAACAATTCTTTTGCTATATCATCAGTATTATATCCAAGTAATACTGCAACTAATTCTGTATTTAATTTATCTGCCATTTCACGGCCTTTTCCCAAAAGCTCTAATGAAACTTTTTGAAGTTCTCCGTCTCTCTGTTCAGCAAAGACCCATACGCCGCCTTTATAATCTGCTATATTCATTTTAAATCCCTCCTACATCACTTTAAATATAGTGTTTTTCTTGTAATTTTGAAACTGCATAACTAACTGCTTCTTTAACTGGCTTATTAACAATTTCTCCTTGGCCCTTAGTCTCCTTAGTTGCTGATCTCTTAACTTTTGTAGGTGATCCTTTAAGTCCAAGAAGGGATTTATCTACATCTATATCATCTGCACTCCATACTGTTATTTCTTTATCAAATAATCCAAATATATTTTTAACATCCATATATCTTGGTTCATTTAATTCTTTTATAGCAGTAAGTAATACTGGTGTATTAACCTTAACTACTTCATATCCATCTTCCCAAGCTTTTCTTACTGTTAACTCTTTATCTCCAGTTACATCAACTTTTTCTACATAAGTTATCTGTGGAATTCCAAGATGTTCAGCTATTTCTGGTCCAACCTGTGCTGTATCTCCATCTATTGCTTGTCTTCCAGCAAACACCACATCATAATCAAGTTTTCTAAGTGCTCCTGCAAGGGCATTTGATGTAGCTAAAGTATCAGCTCCTGCAAAGGCTCTATCAGATATAAGTATTGCTTCGTCCGCTCCCATAGCCATAGCTTCTCTTAAAGCAGTTTGTGCTTGTGGAGGTCCCATACTTAATACGATAACCTTAGCACCAGTATTTTCTTTTATTACTAATGCTTCTTCTAATGCATTTTTATCATCTGGATTTATTATTGATGGAACTCCTTCTCTTATAAGTGTTCCTGTCTTAGGATCTATTTTAACTTCAGTTGTATCTGGAACTTGTTTTAAACAAACAACTATATTCATCGCCTATAAACCTCCTTATTATCTAAAAATGTTTCCTGAAATAACTAATTGCTGAACCTGTGAAGTTCCTTCATATATTTCAGTTATCTTAGCATCTCTCATCATTCTTTCTACAGGATAATCTTTAGTATATCCATATCCACCGAATAATTGAACAGCTTTAGTTGTTACATCCATTGCTACATTTGCAGCATGAAGCTTTGCTCTAGCAGCATCAACAGTATATGGTAGTTTCTGATCTTTTTTCCAAGCTGCCTTATAAACCAAAAGTCTAGCTGATTCTATAGCAACTTCCATATCTGCCATCATCCAAGAAAGTCCTTGGAATTTATACAATTCTCTTCCAAACTGTTTTCTTTCCTTCATATATTCCTTAGCTTCATTAAAAGCACCTTCAGCAATACCAAGAGCCTGAGCAGCTATACCAATTCTTCCTCCATCAAGAGTTTTCATTGCTACGCCGAATCCTTTTCCTTCTTTACCAATCATGTTTTCCTTTGGTACTACCATATCTTCAAATATAAGTTCTGTTGTAGATGAAGCTCTTATTCCAAGTTTATCTTCAACTTTACCGATTGAGAATCCCTTAAAGCCTTTTTCAATTATAAATGCTGATATTCCTCTTGTTCCCTTGCTTCTATCTGTCATGGCAAATATAACAAATATGTCTGCTACTCCACCATTTGTTATGAATATTTTTGAACCATTAATTATATAATTGTCACCATCAATTACAGCTACAGTTTGTTGTCCAGCTGCATCTGTTCCTGCATTTGGTTCAGTTAAACCAAATGCTCCTATTTTTTCACCCTTTGCAAGTGGTGTTAAATATTTTTCCTTTTGAGCTGGTGTACCAAATTGATCAATTAGTGATGCACAAAGTGAAGTATGTGCTGAAAGTATAACTCCAGTAGTACCGCATACTTTAGATAATTCTTCTACAGCTAGTATATAAGATAACGTATCTCCACCAGCTCCACCATATTCTCTAGAAAAAGGTATACCCATCATACCATACTTAGCCATTTTCTTTACATTTTCCATAGGGAATCTTTCTGTTTCATCAATCTCTGCGGCTATTGGTTTAACATCAGTTTCAGCAAATTCTCTTACCATCTGTCTTACTAATTCTTGTTCTTTAGTCAATGAAAAATTCATGTAACTTACCTCCTCTTATTTATTCTTAAAATTACCAGTTAAATATTTTTTATCATTCAAGAATGTATTCATACCTTCTTTTTGATCTTCTGTAGAGAAACAAGCTCCAAATACTTCTGATTCAATTGACACACCTGTATCAATATCAGTTTGAATTCCTCTATTTATTGCTGATTTAGCCAACTTAACAGCTATAGGTGCATTGGCTGCTATAGTATTTGCCAATTGTTTTGCTTCATCTAATAGAGTTTCTGGTTCTATAACTCTATTAACAAGTCCTAATCTATAGGCCTCTTCAGCATTTATAATTTTTCCAGTATATATAAGTTCCTTTGCAGCTCCTGGGCCTATTAATCTAGCTAATCTTTGAGTACCGCCAAAACCTGGAGTTATTCCAAGCTGTACCTCTGGCTGTCCAAATTTTGCCTTAGTAGAAGCTATTCTTATATCGCAAGACATAGCAATTTCACAACCACCACCCAATGTAAATCCATTAAGGGCTGCTATTACTGGCTTTTCTAAATTTTCAAGTTTTCTGAACACCTTATTACCTAGTATTCCAAATTTTCTTCCTTCTACTACATTCATGTCTTTCATTTCTGATATATCGGCTCCAGCTACGAAGGATTTTCCCGCTCCCGTTAATACCACTGCTAAAATTTCATTATCTTTGTCAATTTCATCAATTACAGAATCAAGCTCAGTTAACGTTTCACTGTTCAAAGCATTAAGAGCTTTAGGTCTATTAATTGTAACCACGGCAATTTTTTCCTCTTTTTCAAGGATAATATTATTAAAATCCATGCCTAATCCTCCTACAATTTTAATGCATTGTTAATATTCTAACAATGGAGATTAAAAATACACTAAATTTACACTTCGCCTTTAATTATATACTGAATTCAATTAGTTTTCAATAAAAAATTTAAGTTATAACCATTATAGAGCTAAATTCCTATAATTTTTTTGTTAAATTTATAAGAATTCAGCTCTATAATATAGATAAATGATTTTAATTTTAATAATTTTTTACGTTAATTAACATTTAAACTATTGATTTTTATGTTAATATAGTATATCTTGTTATTGTAGGATACGTTAACATTGTTATAGAATCTTATAACAAGTAATTTTTTACATAAATTAAAAACTTATAATAATAGCTTTTGTATTTTAGCAGTATTAAATATGAATGTGAAATCTTTATATTGTCTTATTCATTAGGCAAGTCAATGTAAGTAAACTTTCACTTAAATGTACATTTTCTACCATTACATCCGCTGGAGCTATAAGATCAACTGGTGCAAAATTCCATATTCCTTTAACTCCATTTTTGACTAATATATCACATACACTTTGTGCATTTTTAGGTGGAACAGAAATAGTAGCTATGTCTATTGGATTTTTTTGTAAAAACGGTTCTAGATAATCAATATCATATATTTCTATATCTCTTATTTTAAGTCCAAATAATTTTGGATTTATATCAAAAATAGCATTTGTCTTGAAGCCCATTTTTTGAAAATTTGTATAATTAGCTATAGCTTGACCAATATTTCCTGCACCTACTATTATAGTTTCATAGTCCTTTGTAATTCCAAGTATATTGCAAATTTGATAGTGTAAATCTTTTACATTATATCCGTATCCCTGTTGTCCAAAATCTCCAAAACAGTTTAAATCTTGCCTTATCTGCGAAGCTGTGAAACCTATTTTTTCACTTAATTCTTTAGATGAGATTCTATCAACTTCATTATTAACTAATTCGTTTAGATATCTATGATACTTAGGAAGTCTTTTTATTACTGCCATAGATATATTTTTTTTCTTTTCCAACTGTTGCACCCCTTACCTCTGAAATATATACTTATTATATTCTACCACATATCAGTAATTTTACACTTGTTTTTTGATAAAAATTACACAATACTTATATAAAAATTACAGAAGTTTCGCACTTGAAAATTTTTTAGGACGATAGTCCGTTGATTTATAACTATTTGTATAAAATTAAGGAAAAGTCATTAATTCCGATTTATACTGGAAATTAAAGAGAAAAAATTTGCATAA
>Ga0334886_1001083_pt1 | contig 34352 bp, 36 predicted proteins | sample GraSluR1_MG_9_FD_207232 | JGI IMG/M metagenome (GOLD analysis project Ga0334886, IMG submission 207232) | Sludge microbial communities from methane-producing bioreactor in Wageningen University, Netherlands - Granular Sludge_27_06-R1 | ecosystem: Engineered > Bioreactor > Anaerobic >... | reverse complement strand
TGTGTCTTCCCATACATTGAAAGAACAACCATCCGCAGCGCCGGATGAACTATCAGGAGGGATTTACAGTGGCTACAGCAAAGAAAAACACCAAAATCGTAAGTGAACAGAACGCAGCGGAGACTCTCCCCCATGTTATCGACAACGAGCCGGGACTGAAGGATCTGCTCGACAAGACGCGCCAGGTCGGCAGGGCGCTTCAGAGCCGCCGCGAGGGCACCCGCCCAGACTACAACAAGCTCGCGAAACTGCTGTGCGAGTTCTCGACCGCCAACGTCTATCTCATCAATCGCGAGGGGAAGATACTTGGGCATTCCTGGGTTTCCGAGTATCATTCCGAAGAGGTGTCCAATTTCCTCGAGAAGGGATTCATGCCGGAAGTCTTCGTCGAGAAGATGAACCAGCATCGCGAGACGATCCTCAGCGAGACCGACGGCTATCTTTTCGACGATGAAAACGGAAACGCGCCGGAGAAGCACATGCTCTACATCCCGATCTACGGCGCCGCGGAGCGTCTGGGCACGCTGCTTCTCGTCCGCTTCTTCGACGCGTTCTCCATGCGCGATCTGGTGCTTGCCGAATACCTCGCCACGCTGGTGGGCATCGAGATTCTTCACGAGAGAACGAAGAACATAGAGGAGCGCGCCCGCGAGCGCCTGATCGTGCAGATGGCCATGCGCGCCCTTTCCTACTCGGAAGTCGAGTCGGTCAAGCACATCATCACCGAGCTCGGCTCCTTCGAGGGCGTCGTCATCGCCAGCAAGGTCGCCGATCGCGTGGGCGTCACCCGGAGCGTCATCGTCAACGCTCTCCGCAAGCTGGAAAGCGCCGGGATCATCGAGAGCCGCAGCCTCGGCATGAAGGGGACCTTCATCAAGGTGCTCAGCCCGCTCTTCGTCGAGGAGCTGGGCGTGCTTCAGGGAGAATAACCGGGAAGACGGTTGCGTGTGGTATGATTATAAAGCCGGCGGGAAAAACGCCGGCTTTTGCTCAAGTTGGGAGAACGGAGAGCCGAAACTGAGAAAGAGCGTTTTCGAGGAGGGATACGGCCATGATTGGTGATTTTAACTGGAAAGTAATGGAAAAAACGATGGAGGGATTGTCGAAACGTTTCGAGTCGACTTCTCGTAATCTTGCCAACGCCAGTACTCCAGAGTATGCCCGCCGCAACGTCTCCTTCGAAGATCAGCTCCGCGAGCTTGTCGACGGTCCGCGCCGTCTTCCGATGAAAATTACCAACGAGGGGCACATACCGTCGGGACCGATGACGGTGAGCGCGGTCGTCCCCGAGGAGATAAAAATTTACGACGAAAAGTTCCGTCTCGACGGAAACAACGTCGACCCTGAAAGAGAAATGGCGGTGCTTTCGCAGACGCGCATGGCCTATAACGCCATGTCCCGCTTTCTCGCGAACAAGGCGGCCGGTTACCGTGCAGTGATAGGAGGAAGATCATGAGAATGTTCCGCTCCATCGACGTTTCAGGAAGTGCGCTCACGGCGCACAGACTATGGATGGACGCCATTTCGTCGAACCTCGCCAACGTGAACACGACGCGCACGCCCGAGGGAGGCCCCTACAAGCGACGGGTTCCGGTCTTCGCGGAGATGCTCGACAAGACCATCGGCGGCTACGAGGACATCGGCGGCGTCCGCGTGACCGAGATCGCGCACGACGACACGCCCCCCCGGCTCGCCTATCAGCCGGAGCACCCCGACGCGAACGAAGAAGGGTATGTCGCCTTCCCGAACGTCAACGTCGTCAGGGAAATGACGGATATGCTCGTTGCCAGCAGGGCGTACGAAGCGAACCTTGCCGTTGCGGACGCCGCCCGGAACATGTGGTCCGGGGCGCTCGAAATCATGCGCGGTTGATGTTTTTTTGAAATCCTCCAAAGGAGAATCTCCATCCTCTTTCCGAAAGGGTCTCAGGGCTCATGAACGATGTATCGGGGGGCGCACACAACCGCCTCCCTTTTTTGTTATAAACTTGCCCGTTGTGTTAAAATACGTTCCAGTTACTCTTACCGTGAAGAGGAGGAGATTCAAGTGGACAGCTTGAAGCTCGATTTAATGAAATTGGCGGAAACTCAGTACCGCCCCGCATCTCCCGCCGTCTCCGAAAAGACGGACTCGCCGCGCGGAACCGGGCTTTCTTTCGAAGAACTCTTGGAGAGTTCCATGAAAAGCGTGAACGATCTGCAGCAGGATTCGAACACGATGGTCAACAGGTTGGCGACCGGCGATGTCAATGATATCTCCGAAGTCGTTATAGCCTCCCAGAGGGCCGGAATCGCGTTGCGCATGATCATGGAAGTCCGGAACAAGCTCGTCGACGCATACCAGCAGCTCGGACGCATGTCGGTGTAGGAAGTAGCCGATGAACTGGTTGCGGCAAGCGCTCTCCCGGGGCGGCCTCTTTTGGTCGTCCCTAAGACCGTGGCAGAGATTCTCCATTGCGGGAGCGTCGGCGCTTGTCATGCTTGCCTTGATTCTCGGAGTCTACTGGGCGGGGCGTCCCGCGTATGAACCGCTCTACTCCGCCCTCGAAGTCGAAGACCAGTCGGCCATCGTCGCCTGGCTCCGTGAAAACAAGGTCGACTACAGGCTCGATCCTGCCGCCAACGCCATTCTCGTTCCGCGCGATCAGGTCTACGAAACGCGTTTGAGTCTTGCTCAAGGCGGCCTTCCCAAGGGAGGCAGCGTCGGCTACGAGATCTTCGACACGACGAAGATGGGATTGAGCGAGTTCCAGCAGAAGATAACCTATATCCGCGCGCTCGAAGGCGAGCTGGAGCGCACCATACGCCAGGTCGACGCTGTCGACTACGCGAAGGTCAATATCGTCATCCCCGAACGGCGGCTCTTTCTCGAGGAGCAGCAGCCCTCGACGGCGTCCGTCCTCGTCCGTCTCCGATCCGGAATGCAGATCGGCCCGGATCATGTGAAATCGATCGTGCACCTCGTCTCCCACGCGGTGCAGGGGCTTGTTCCGGAAAATATCACGGTAGTGGACACAAGCGGCAAGGTGCTCTCGGATCTTCTCGACCAGGAGTTCTTCATCTATTCCGGCGCGGGCGACGGCAGGACGGTTTCCTCCGTTCAGCGCGAGCTGGAGCGACAGCAGGAACGGGAACTGGAGGGCAAGGTCCGCATGATGCTTGAACGGGTCTTCGGCCCCGGAAAGGTCGTTGTCCGCATAAAAGTCGACCTCGACTTCGACCGCCGCACCAGCGCGACGAAAGAGTACATCCCCGGAGAAACAGGCAGAGGCGTCATCCGAAGTCAGCAGCAGATGGAAGAAACATACACCGGAACGGGCGGGCCCATCGGCGGCGCTCCGGGCACCACGACGAACATTCCCGGATATGCGCTCGCGCAGCAGCAGGCGGGCGAGACCGAGTACGCAAAGACCGAAACCACGAACAACTACGAAATCACCACCCGGGAAACCCAGCAGGTGGTCACTCCGGGCGCGATACTGCGACTTTCCGCATCGGTTCTTGTGGACGACGAACTTCCGCCGGAACGCCTCGGCGAACTGCGGGCGCTGGTCGCTCCGGCGATCGGATTGAACGAGACGCGGGGCGACCAGCTTGTGATCAACTCGATGCGATTCTCTACGACATTCGCCGACACGTTGGCCGATCAGCTCGCGGCGGAGCGGCGGATGCAACTCATCATCGCGCTCGTGGTCGGAGCGATTCTCCTTGCCGCCGCCGTCGCGGCGGGACTGATCTGGATGCGGCGCAGAAGAATTCGGCAGGCGATGGCGCCCTCTCAGGAGTCGAAGCGTATTCCGTCCATCCAGGAGCTTCTTTCCTCGCCCGAACTTCTCGAGGCGCAGGGTGAGCTCGCCGTTCTGGAGGAACAGCTTCGCGCCTATGCGAGAAGCAAGCCCGAAGAGATAGCCAACCTGGTTCAGGATTGGCTCTCCGAAGATTAGGACGGAGGGGAGACCATGGCAAAGTCCGGAACCAAGGGAATGCCGGGAAAAGAGAAGATAGCCATTCTCATGGTCGCCTTGGGAAACGAGATCGCGGCGGAAGTCTACAAGAGAATGGACGACACCACGATCGAGATCGTCACGCTTGAGATCGCGAATCTGCGGAAGGTGACGCCGGAGCAGCGCCTTACCGTGCTCAAAGACGCGCAGGAGGTCCTCCTCGCACGGGAGTACATGGCCCGAGGCGGCGTGGACTACGCCAGGGACATCCTGGAGCGCGCCCTCGGCCCGGAACGCGCGCACAACCTGCTCACGCGGATCACCGCGAGCCTTCAGGTCCGTCCGTTCGACTTCATGCGCCATACGGACGCGCAGCAGGTGCTCGGATTCATCCAAGGGGAACACCCGCAGACCATCGCGCTCATCATGTCCTATCTCGAACCCGCCCAGGCGGCGGGCATCATCGGCGGACTCCCCGCCACGATGCAGGCCGAGGTCGCCAAGCGCATCGCCCGGATGGACAGAATCACTCCGGAGGTGCTTCGGGAGGTGGAACGAGTGCTCGAAAGAAAGCTCAGCACGGTTATGGGGCAGGACTTCACGCTCGCCGGAGGTATCGACGCCATCGTCAACATCATCAACAACGCCGACCGTGGAACGGAACGCAACATCATGGAACACCTCGAAGAAAACGATCCGGAACTCGCCGAGGAGATCAAGCGCCGGCTCTTCGTCTTCGAAGACATCATCAAGCTCGACGACCGTTCGCTCCAGCGCGTGCTCCGCGAAGTGGAGATGAAGGAACTCTCTCTTGCCCTCAAGGGAGCCACGGAGGAGTTGCGCGCCAAGTTCTTCAAGAACATGTCCAAGCGCGCCTCCGAAATGCTCAAGGAGGACATGGACTACATGGGACCGGTTCGCGTCAAGGACGTCGAAGAGTCGCAGCAGAAGGTCGTCAATGTCATCCGGGCCCTGGAGGATGTCGGCGAGATCGTCATCTCCCGCGGCGGAGAGGAAGATCTGGTTGTCTAAATTCCCGCGGGCCAACATCATACGCGCGGTCCGTCTCCTTCCCGAAGCGGTGAAGGTGGGGGCCGCGGTTCCGTCTTTCGAGGAAGAGCAGGAAGATCGCGCTTCCTCGCCGCCCTCGGTTCAAAGGAAGGAACCGGACGAGCTGAAGGAGCTTCAGCAAGAGGTGGAGCGCCTTTCGTCCGCCCTTCGGGATGCAGGGCGTGAGAATCGCGATCTCGCCGCCCGCGTGACCCTCTCCGAGAAAGAACTCGTCAAGGAGAAGGAGCGTCTGGCCGCCGAACGTCGGGAGATGGAGGCGGCGCAAAAGTCCGAGTACGAATCTTTACGCGCCAAGGCCGCGGCGGAGGGCGCGGAGGAGGGGCGAAAGGCCGGGCACGCCGAAGGGATCCGGACGGCGCGGGAAGAGATCGCCCGGGAATACGAACAAAAGGTTTCCTCGCTCGTCGCTCTTCTCGAACAGGTGCACACAAAGCTTACCGAACGAACGGAAGAGCTTGCCGCTCTGGGCATGCCCCGCCTTATCCGCCTGTGGGAGCTGATGCTCTCCAAAATGCTCCATCGCGAGGCCGAGGTCTCCGAAGGAACCGTTGTTCCCGTTCTTCGCAGCCTCCTCGAGCGCCTGAGCGACCGCGACCGCATTCTCGTCTATCTGAACCCGGAGGACGCCGAACAGACCGCCGAACGAAAAGATGTCTTCGGCGACCTGCTTCGAGGAGTCAAGCATCTCGAATTCATCCCCGACGCCAATGTGGAAAAGGGGAGCTGCATCGTCGAGACGAACCTCGGAATCTACGACGCCAGATGGCGGACGCAGCTTGAGCAGATTCACCGGGAGATAGAGCACCTCTTCCTCGAGGGACGGAAAAATGACGACGAAAACGGCTGACGACGAACTGCTTCAAATACTGGAACACCGGTTGGAGAGCGTCCAGCTCACCCGCATCAACGGGCGCATCGTCCAGGTTGTCGGCCTTGTCGCCGAATCGCAAGGCCCCGATGTTCGCGTGGGCGATCTCTGTTCCATACGGTACAGGAACAGCGACTCCTCGCTTTCCGCCGAAGTCGTCGGCTTCAGGGGGGACAGGGTGCTCCTGATGCCTCTGGGCAACCTCAAGGACGTCGGACCGGGGTGCGACGTCCTCTCGATGGAACGCCCGCTCGGAGTTCGTGTCGGCCAAGCCCTTCTCGGGCGGGTGCTCGACGGACTCGGCAACCCCCTCGACGACAAGGGCCCCATCGCCGCCTCCGACTTCTACCCTCTCTACGCCGAACCGCCCCACCCGCTGCGCCGCAAGATGATCTCCTCCCCGCTTCCGGTAGGCGTCAAGGTCATCGACGGCATGCTCACTCTGGGAACAGGACAGCGCATCGGCATCTTCGCCGGCTCCGGAGTGGGAAAGAGCACGCTCCTCGCCATGATGGCGCGCTATACCGAGGCCGACATCAACGTCATCGCCCTCGTCGGCGAACGAGGGAGAGAGGTCCGCGAGTTTCTCGACCGCGACCTTGGAGAAGAAGGAAAAAAGCGATCGGTCCTCGTCATCGCGACGTCCGACCAACCGCCGCTGATCCGCCTGAAAGCCGCTCTCACCGCCACGGCGATCGCCGAGTATTTCCGCGATTGCGGCAAGAACGTCCTCCTGATGATGGACTCGGTCACCCGCGTGGCGCGAGCCCAGCGCGAGGTCGGCCTGGCGGTCGGCGAACCCCCCACGACGCGGGGATATACGCCCTCCGTCTTCGAGCTTCTTCCGCGTCTCCTCGAAAGGGCGGGCGCCGGCGAGAAGGGGAGCATCACGGGAGTCTACACGGTTCTCGTCGAAGGGGACGACATGAACGAACCCGTCGCCGACACGGTCCGCGGCGTTCTCGATGGACACGTCGTGCTCTCGCGGAAAATCGCCGCGAGGAACTTCTATCCGTCGGTGGATCTCCTCGAGAGCGTCAGCCGCGTTATGCCGTCCATAGTCGACGAAGAACACCTTCTGGCCGCCGGGCGGGTCCGCGAGCTGCTGGCGGTCTACGCCGAGGCGGAAGACCTGATCAGCATCGGAGCGTACAAGAGCGGCAGCAACCCCAGGGTGGACTGGGCCGTAGCGCACCTGCAGAAGGTCCGCGCCTTTCTCCGCCAATCCGTTGGCGAGCATGTCTCGTTCGACGCCATGGCGGACGAATTGAAGAATCTCGTGCCGTGATGCCGTGAAAAATCAAGATGAATTCGCCGATTGCCGAAACAAGAAGAGATAAGGACGTATCCGGAGGCCGCCATGAAGGAAAAAGTGGATAGATTCGAACGAATACTGAAGACCAGGGTGAAGGGCCGGGAGGAGGAACAGCTGCTTCTCGCAGGGCAAAAGAGCGAAGAGGAGCAGATTGTATCGCGGCTCGATACGCTCCGCTCGCAAAAAGAACGGGCTCTCGTGTCCTTCGGTATGCAGCAGGGGATGCTGCTTTCCCCTCAGGAGATGTGGTTCCAGCGGAAATCGATCGACGTCATCGAAAAACATATCTGCGACGGCGACTCCTCGCTCTGCGATGTACGGCAGGAAATAGAAGCGACGGAGGTGCGCCTCGTGGAGAAGCATCGCGAGGTGCAGATAATGGAGAAGTATATTACCTCGATGGTGGAGGAGTGGCGGACGACGCTCCAGAAGAACGAACAGAACGAGATGGACGATATCGCCGGCATTCGTCACTGCGCCCGCGGGAGGAAGATCCTATGAGACCGAATCTCTCGGGTATCGTGCGTATTCAGGGGAGAATCGAGGAGATCGAACGCCGGATACGCCCAAAGAAAGAGCTTCCGGAACCTCCGAAACAGGAGCGTTTTGTGGATGTGCTTGAACGCGAGGAGGCGAAAAAGCCTCTCCCCGGGGCGGTGTCGACCGGAGTGCGCATCCCCGAAGTCGCCGAGGGATGGGAAGCCCATATTCCCGGGCTGGCCGCCCAGTACGGTATCGACGAGTCGCTGATCAGGGCCGTCATTCGGATGGAATCGGGCGGAAAGACGGACGCGGTGTCGCACAAAGGCGCCATGGGGTTGATGCAGCTTATGCCGGGAACCGCGAAGATGCTCGGTGTGGACGATCCGTTCGATCCGGTGCAAAACCTGGAGGGGGGTATAAAATACCTCTCCCAACTGTCCGATAAATACAACGGGGATCTTACGAAAACGCTTGCCGCCTACAACGCGGGACCTGGAAGGGTTGACGCCTACGGGGGGATTCCCCCCTTCGCCGAGACGCAGAAGTATGTGCGGAGCATTCTCGCTCTCTACGACCGCGATTCTGAAGGAGAGAACTGATGCCTGAAGAAGAACTGGATCTGGAGAGGGCGCCGGGCGAGGGAGCGCCTCCCCCGAAGAAGAAGAAAAAGAAGAAAGGGAGCAAACTGGCGTTCCTTCTCCTGGTCCTTTTAATGGCGGCCGGAGTCGGCGCCGGACTTCATATCGCCGGGGCTTGGGACGCGCGGCCTCTTTTGTATGAAAACGTGCCGAGGATCCCGTGGATAGGACATGACATCGCCAGGCTGACGGGCATTCCGGAGGAGTACACGCTTACCGTCGAGCAACGGCGCAGGCTTGAACTTCAGCGATGGAACGACCGGCTCGACGAACAGGAGCGCACCCTTAGGGAGCGGGAGGCGGCCCTCGAAGCACTTTCCGCCGACCTCGAAGCGCGGAACCTCGTCGTCGAAAAGAAGGAGGCCGAGCTCACGCTGAGGGAGACCAAGCCGCCGGAGAGCCCCGAGGAAGAAAAAGCGTACGTCGACATGCTGATGCGGACGTACCAGGAAATATCGCCGAGGCGGGCGGCGCTGATCATCGAGCAGTTGCGCGAGGATCTGGCGGTAAAGATGCTCGCCGCGATGCCACAGGACGCGAGAGCGTCCATTTTGGGCCGCATGGAAGCGGCCAGGGCGGCAAGGCTGACGGAGCGGCTGGCGGCCGGAGGGTCGCGATAACGATTCGGGAGGTGCGGCTTCATGTTTTCAGCCTTGTTTCCAGTGCAAAAAGATGTAATGACCGACGGCCTTCCCGCTGCGGAAACGCCGGGAAGCGCAAAAAACGGAGGCGAGGGCGAAAAGAACGATCGGTTCGCCCGGTTGCTCTTTGTTTCGCAGATGCGGAATGCACCCGCGAAAGAGCAGCAACAGCTCCAGAGTCTTCTTTTTGAACCCCGAATGCTGTCCACTCCGTCTTTTTTTACGGAATTCATGGCAAATGGCGTGCAGGAAGAAGGGGAAGTTTCGTCGTCTCCCGAGGAAGAATTGCTCCAGTCCGCATTTGTCGGGGCTCTCGCCGCACCGCCCGTTCTTTCGCTTGAGCTGCCCGCGGGCGCGGCGGAAACTCTTGTTTTTGAAGAAGGAAGTTTGGTTTCCGGGGAAGAGGCTCCCTTCGGTTCTCCTCGGACCGATGGAGCCGAAATAAGCTTTTCTTTCGCCGGAGATGAAAGCGGCGCTGCACGCCCCGAAGGAAGCCATCCGGCCGGAAAGATGTTTGCATCGGCCGGGGAAGGGGCTGTTTCTCCCGATTTGCTTCGTCTGATGGAGCCGGCTTCGCAAACTGAAGAGATAATCTCCTCGGCTGCGCTTGAAAAGCAGCCTGTTGCGAAACCCTTGCCTGCTACCGATGCGCCTTCCGGGGCGTCTTTCTCGCCTCTCTCGGGTGAGCCCGATGCCAATACTCCCGCAACAAGACGGAATACGGCTGCTTTCGCCGTTGCCGCTCCGGCGCCGGATCCAGTCGCTGAAGACAAGGCGGCCACGCCTTCCGCCTCTCATTTCTTCTCTCTTTCGATGACCGACAATGTCCGTCCCCGAAGAAACCTTGCGTTCGCGGGGCCGCTTGCGACATCTGCGGAATCGGGTGACGGGACGGCGACCGCAGCGTCCCGCGTTTCGAGCGCCTCGTCGTTGCCGGGACGATCGGAAGCCGCGAACGCGCTGGCCTCCGCCGCGGATGCCGTCGTGTCGTCGAACGCCCCCCACCATGCGCTGAAGGCCGTCGCCGAATCGAAACTTTCGACCAACGATCTCCCCCGCGGACCCGAAGAAGAACTGAACCTCTTTCCGGCAGCCCGCTCGCTCTTCGGGGCGAGTGTCGATGGAAAACCCGCGCAGTCTTCGTCGCCTGTTCGAACCCCTTCCGAAAAAACAATGCTTCTTACAAAAGACGACGGAAAAGAAGATGCTGTTCCAGCCTCGGGGAAGGAAAACTCCGATACGGCGGCTTCATTCTCTGCGATCCGATCTCCCCAGCAACCGGGCGGACAGCCGGCTGTTTTCGAGCGCTTTGTACAGATTCCGCTTCAAGGACAAGGCGGGGCGGCGCTCGAAGACGGGGTGCAACATGTCGTCCGTTTTCTGAAGGCCGAGGGGCGTCACGCGGCAAGCATCATCATCGATCCGCCCGCTCTTGGAAGAGTGGAGGTCGAGCTTGTGACCACGGCGAAAGGGGTCGAAGCGTCTATTAAAGTCGCCACCGAGCAGATCCGACAACTTGTTCAGGATCATATCACGGTGTTGCGGAATCACCTTGAGCAGCAGGGCGTTCATCTCGGAGAATTCGTCGTGGATCTCAGGGACAATACCAAAGGAAATTCGGGGCGCAACGCTTTCAAAGAAGAGGGGGGCGCCCGTCGCCGTCAAGTAACTTCCGCAGGGGCGGAAGATATCGAAGAGAACGTCATCCCATCCTTCAGGATGGATCTTGAACACGGGCTGCTCGCTTGGGTAGCGTAGGAGGTGCGGCAAAATGGCGGTAGAGAACATAGCGGGAGCTTCTTCTTCGAACAACAGTTCCGCGATAACGAATGCGGTTACGAATTCCGGGAGCGATCTGGGGAAAGATGCTTTTTTGAAGATACTCATCACCCAGCTGACCAATCAGGATCCGTTGGATCCCCTGAAAGACAAGGACTTCATCGCACAGATGGCGCAGTTCAGCACGCTTGAACAGATGACCAACATGAACAAGAGCATCGAACAGATGGTAGCCTTGAACAAGGCGTCCGCAGTGAGCTACATCGGACGAATCATCGAATATACAGGCGACGACGGTCTCCCGGCGTACTCTCAAGTGGGTTATGTCCGTTTCGAACAAGGGAAGATCATCCTGAACACTCCCGACGGCGACGTGCCGTTGGAAAACGTCATCTCCGTCGCATAACGACACGCTTCACGGGAGGCAAGGAAGAATCGCGTTTCGCATTGAAAGAACTCCCATGGATGGGTGGATACGCTGGTCGGAGCAATGGATTGCCCCGTCTTCGGAAATACACACAAGGAGGAATCACCATGCTTCGATCACTTATGTCGGGAGTATCGGGCGCGAGAGGGCATCAGACCTTCCTCGACGTCGTCGGAAACAATATCGCCAACGTGAACACTGTCGGATTCAAAAAATCCAACGTCAGATTCCAGGATTTGCTCTACCAGACCTCTCGGGGCGCAATGCCCCCGGTGGAGGGAAGAGGCGGCGTCAACTCCCTCCAGGTCGGACTCGGAGTGAGAGTCGCCGCTATAGAAACCATCCATACCCAGGGAAACATCAACTACACCGGTTCGAACACGGACGTCGCCATCCAGGGGAACGGTTACTACGTGCTTGCGGACGGCGACAACAGAATTTACACGCGTGCCGGGAACTTCACCCTCGACGCCCAGAACAAGATCGTCCAAGCAGGCACTGGGTACCGGGTGCAGGGATTCGAGATGATACCCGATCCTGCCGACCCCACCAAGTTCATCCAAGGCAGCTCGCTGACGGACATAGGCATTCCTCTGGGCGCAAAGATGGAGGCTCGCGAGACCACCAAGGTCGGCTTCCGCTGCAACCTCGACAGCAGGGTGGAACCGGTCGCCGAGGAGGTCTGGGATCCTTACGCCCCCACTCCGTTGCTTCCTGCGGAAGCGAGTTCCTACAGCACGACCACGGAGATCTACGACTCTCTTGGAAAAGCCCACAAACTGGAAGTCACATGGGTGCGGACGGGGAACAAAGAAGATAACCAGTGGTCCTGGTACGCGCATATGCCGGACTTGAACGGAGGACAGGTTGTCGGAAGAGGACAGTTCACATTCGACGCGGACGGAAAACTGGACACGACAACCGATCCCAACACTTCGATCACCGTCAATTTCGGAGCGGAGGGGGCGGAAGATTCGACGATTCTTCTTGACTTCAGCGGCTCCTCCTTCGACAAAGACGCGATCGAGGGCGTTACGCAGTACGCTTCGCCCTTCACCACCAAGGGGTACTTCCAGGACGGATGTAAGATGGGAACGCTCGAGAGCTTCTCAGTCGCCTACGACGGCACCGTGATGGGCTCGTACAACAACGGCCAGGATGTGCCGATGTACCGCATCGCACTCGCGAATTTCGCCAACCCGGAAGGACTGACCAAGGTTGGGGAGACCCACTTCACGGAGAGCTCCAACTCCGGCCTTGCCCAGATCGGCGTCGCCGGAGCGGACGGGAACGGCGTTCTTGTCGGCGGCGCGCTGGAGCTGTCGAATATCGATTTGACCGAGGAGTTCACGCAGCTCATCCTCGCCCAGAGAGGGTTCCAGGCGAACGCCCGCGTCATTACCACGAGCGATCAAGTCCTCGAAGAGCAGATCAACATCAAGCGGTAACGGAGGTTGAACCGGAGCGCCCGCGTTCGTTACCGGCGGGCGCCTTTTCTTTTTTCCGGTTTCGGCCGGTTCTGCACTTTTCCCCGGTCCGCCATAAAAACGCTTCAGAAGCCGGGTGCGACGACCGAAGAATAAAGAGAGTTTCAACGCCCCCACGGACGGACGGGCATACATATCGAAGCAAGGGATTGCCTCAACTTAAAACATGCAAGGAGGAGTACGCTATGCTACGATCCCTTATGTCGGGCGTGTCGGGCGTGAAAGGCCATCAGGTGTCCCTCGATGTCGTCGGCAACAATATCGCCAATGTGAATACCGCAGGATATAAACGCTCCAGTCTTACGTTCCAGGATCTGCTGTACCAGACGGCGAGCGGGGCGATGAAGCCGACCGACGAACGAGGCGGAATCAACGCCCAGCAGATAGGCTTGGGCGTGCAGGTCGGCGCCATCGAGGTGCTGCATACGCAGGGGAACACCCAGTTCACCGGGAGCCGGACGGACATGGCCATCCAGGGGGACGGCTATTTCGTCGTCGTAGACGGCAACAACAAGCTCTATACGAGGGCGGGGAACTTCATCCTCGACGCGTCGAGCAACCTCGTCCAGGCCGGAACCGGATTAAAGGTGCAGGGGTATGCGATGGAGCGCGACCCGGTCGATCCCACGTCCTTCACGCAGGGTTCCCAGCTCGTGGATATCAACATCCCCGTGGGCGACAAGATGGAGGCCCGCGCCACCGAGGTGGCCGGATTCCGCTGCAACCTGGACAGCCGGGTGGATACCTACCTGCCGATGGGGATACTGAGCAATGATGTACGTATTAATTTTTCTCTGGATGGGGATGATTATTCCCTGAATGTTGGAACAACAAGTGTGATTGGAAATTTTATGACTTTGATGGATACGAACACGCCTTCTTTGGGCAATGTCGTTTTTTCTTTTGCAGGTATCGACGATAGTTCAAGCTTACCGATATTGACTGTTGCAACGACTATTGCCGGAGCGACGGCTACATACGATTCGACCACAGGACAACTGACTTTGACTACGGGTACTGATTCCCAAGTAATTGATATTACAGAATATATGCATTTCTCCATATTTACAGATACATCCGGAGCGAACCCAGTCCATTACCTTGCCGAGTTTGACGAAAATCCTGCAAGTGAAGGGGACCGCCTTTTACGGTTGTGGAGCTATGTTCCGGCTACTACTACCGCAGCGGTGTTGCCGGCGTTGAGTATCCCTATGAACAGCGATGGAACGTTCAATCTTTCTGACACCCAGATTGTCGCTGGCCCCCCTGAACTTCGGGCCGAAACAACTGAAAATGGACTTGGGCTTAAGATCACCAATGCTACAACCGGCGTTTTGCTTACGACTCTCAACCAGACCCTCGCATCCGTGCATTCCACGAAAATTGACGTGTACGATAGTCTCGGCAACCCGTACACCCTTGAGGTGAGCTGGGAGAAGATCGACAACAACCAGTGGCGGTGGAGGGCGTGGCTCCCCAACGATGCGGGAATTACGCTGACGGGCAATACAGGCATTCTGGAGTTCACAGCCGATGGAAAATTGCAGGGAACAGGAACGGCTGATCTCCTCCTCAACTTCTCGGCTCGCGGAGCGCTTGACGCAACTATCAAGCTCGACTTCAGCGGCGAAACGTTCGATAAAGATTTAATGGAAGGTGTCACCCAGTACGGCGTCGCCTACACAACCAAAGGCTACTACCAGGACGGCTACTCGATGGGCGTGATGACCGATTTCGCGACGGGCAAGGACGGTACCGTCACCGGTGTTTACAACAACGGGGTGAACGTACCTCTCTACCGGGTAGCTCTCGCGCTTTTCGCGAACTCCGCCGGTCTGACCAAGGAGGGGAATACGGTCTTCTCCGAGAGCAACAACTCCGGCATGGCGCAGATAGGCGCGGCCATGACCGGAGGCGCCGGGGAGATCGCGGGCTCGTCGCTCGAGATGTCCAACGTCGACCTCACCGACGAGTTCACCAAACTGATCACCTCCCAGAGAGGCTTTCAGGCCAACGCACGTATGATCACCACGAGCGACCAGGTGCTCGAAGAGCTGATCAACCTCAAACGGTAAGAGCGAGGCCGACTGAACGATGATCACACTGAGGCGGATCAACGGCGAGCGTTTCACCATCAACGCCGATCTCATCGAGACGGTGGAGTCGACGCCCGACACGGTGATCCGCCTCGTCAACGGACACCGGTATGTCGTCGCCGAACCTATGGACGAAATCGTGGATTTGGTGGTACAGTACAGGCGGCAGGTTTTCCTCTCCTTCTTTTCGGGAAAGACCCTCGTCCGAAAAGAAGAGGAGGAATAAAAAAAGCGTCGAGTTCCGACGACCGACGCCGTACTCGTGAGGGGCGGGATATTCGTGGATCTTACTACTATCATCGGGCTTCTTGTCTGTTTCATCCTGGTCATCGGCGGTATCATGGCGGGAGGCCAGGGAATCGCATTCGTCGACTTCCAGTCCATGCTGATCGTCGGAGGAGGCACCGTCGGCGCTCTTGTCACATCGAATCCGCCCGAGAAGCTGAAAGGCTTTATGAAGGTGCTCAAAATGGCCTTCACCGGCGGTTCTCCGGATACGGTGTCGCTGGTGCAGACCATCGTCAGCTTCGCGGAGAAGGCGCGCCGGGAAGGGCTTCTCGCGTTGGAGGCGGACGCCGCCGAGCTGGACAACGAATTTCTCAGGAAATCCATTCAGCTTGTCGTCGACGGAACCGACCCGGAGCTCGTCAAGGGGATTCTCGATACGGAGATCGGCATCCTTGAATCCCGGCACTCTTCCAACAAGGCGTTCTTCGATTCTATGGCGGAGCTGGCTCCGGCGTTCGGCATGCTCGGAACGCTCATCGGCCTCATCACGATGCTCGGCAACCTGCAGGATCCCAACGCGCTCGGTCCCGGAATGGCGGTCGCCCTTGTCACCACGTTCTACGGCTCGTTGATCGCCAACGGCTTCGCAATTCCGATCGCGAAGAAGCTCGCCTCCCGCTCGTCCCAGGAAGTGCTCTCGATGGAGCTGATGGTGGAGGGGGTTCTTTCGATTCAGGCGGGAGAAAACCCGCGTATCGTCGAGGAAAAACTCAAGGTATTCCTTCCTCCGGCTCTTCGTCTCGCGTTGGAGGAAAAGGCGAAGGCGGCGAAGGAAGGGGGAGCGTAGATGGCCCGCAGCAGGAAGAAAAAGGAGGAATCTTCTCCCGGAGCGCCTCTTTGGCTCGTCACCTACGGCGACATGGTCACGCTGGTGCTCACCTTTTTCGTGCTGCTCTTCTCGATGTCGTCGATCGACGTGCAAAAGTTCGAGCTGATGTTGCTCTCGTTCAAGGGCGCCATCGGTTTCATGCCCGGAGGGAAGGCGATCCAGGAAGATTCGGCCGTCTTCGGAGGGCAGCCCGCGCAGCACGCGGGCGAGTCCGCGAGGGTGACGCCCGAGATTCAGCAGGTTGCGCGCAATCTTCGGAACTACCTTCGCACGGAGGGGCTCGATAAGGAGATCGTCGTCCGCATCGACCAGCGGGGGGTGACCGTTTCGCTCTCCGATCAGTTTCTCTTCGAATCCGGCCGGGCCGAGATCAAGCCGGAGGGGATGCGCGTCCTCTTCAAGATAGCGGAGTTCATCAAGGATTCTGTTCCAGCGGTCGCCGTCGAGGGGCATACGGACGGCGTGCCGTTGCGAGGGGGCATTTACCGGGACAACTGGGGGCTTTCCGCCGCCCGTGCGGCTGCGGTCGCCTCGTATCTTCAAGACAGGGCGGGATTCGACCCGCTGAAGCTGCAGGCGGTGGGGTACGGCCCCAACCGCCCGCTTGTGCCCAACGATACGCCGGAGCACCGGGCGCTGAACCGCAGGGTCGATCTGGTGTTCCTTTCGCAATATCCGAAACAGTAGGGGGAGAAGACGATGAAGCGTATTTTTCTTTTTATTATCATGGCGATCCTTCTGTTCTCCGTCGGTTTCGGAGGCGGTATAATGGTCGGGAGGACGTGGTTGAATCCGGAAGGTTCAACGTCGGTGACGATCGAACAGCCTGGGCCGGTATACTTCGTCGGCGATTTCATCGCGAATCTTTCTGGCGCCGGGAACCATGTGGCGAATTTCAAGCTCTCCCTTGAGACAAGCGGCGACCGGGCGATAGAGATGATCTCCTCCGCAAGCTGGCTTGCCCGGATACGCAACGAGGTGATTCTCCTCGTCAAGGACAGGGTATTCGACGAGTTGACGACGGCCGAAGGGATAATGCAGCTCGCGGAGGACATCAAGCGTACCATCAACGCGATGATGCCCTCCGTTCGCGACAAGGCGCCTGTTGTCCGGGTTCTTTTCGAAGGTTTTATCCTTCAGTAGCGGAATGTTCGAGAATGCGGGAAGGAGGTGGGAAGCGTGACGCCTGACGTAATGTCGCAAAGCGAGATCGACTCTTTATTGGAGGCGCTCTCCACCGGAAGCGTCGATGTCGATTCGATCACGCGAGACTCCGGTGAAAAAAAGATCAAGAGTTACGACTTCCGCCGCCCCGACAAGTTCAGCAAGGACCAGCTGCGGGCGATCCAGATGATCCACGAGTCGTTCACCAGGCAGTTGACCACGACGATGTCGACGATGGTGCGGTCGATGGTCTCCGCGGAGATCGCCTCGGTGGACCAGCTCGCCTACGACGAATTCATCCGTTCCCTCGTCCAGCCTACGGTGATCGGTATCCTTGAGATGTACCCGTTCAGCGGCAACGCGCTCATCGAGATCAATCCCAATCTTGTCTTCGCCATTATCGACAGAATGCTCGGCGGCCGCGGCGAATTTTCCGGCAAGATCAGGGAGCTGACGGATATCGAGCGCACGGTGGTGGAGCGTCTGCTCATGAGGATGCTCGAGCTGCTTGAAGAGGCGTGGAGCACCGTGGTGGACGTGCGTTTCCGCTATGAGAACCTTGAAAGCAATCCGTTTTTCGTGCAGATCTGTCCCGGTACGGACATGGTGCTGCTGGTGATTCTGAAGCTGAAGGTGAGCGAAGTCGAGGGAATGGTGAGCATCTGCATCCCGTACTTCCTGATGGAGCCGATCATGGACAAGCTCAGCTCCCAGCAGTGGTTCGCCTCGACGGGTAGAAAGACCGACGAGCGGTCCGGAGAGTATTTGCAAAAACACCTCGGCAAGGTCAGGGTCCCCGTGGCTTTGGAGCTCGGGCACACCGTTCTCAGCGTGGCGGATGTCCTTCAACTGTCGGTGGGCGACGTGGTCAAGCTGGACGAAGTCCTTGGCGATCCGTTGGATGTTCGTATCGGTAATATGGTGAAATTCAAGGCCGTTCCGGGAACGTCGAACGGCAATTATGCGGCGGAGATCAGCGAGATCATTCCTGTGGAGGATGAACGGAGCGGTCTTCCGGAAAGAGAAGGAGGGGCCGGCGATGATTGATGAACTTCTCAGCCAGGACGAGATAAACGCCCTTTTGTCCGGAGGTGGTTTCGGCGGGGGCGCCGGGAGCGATGGGAGTTCGGGGGATATGACCGCGGAACAGCAGCATGTCCTGAACGATATCGCGAACCTCTTTTCGTCGTCCGCCGCCAGCGTATTCGGTATGTTGGCCGGTAAGGAAGTCACTGCGGATATTCAAAAGATGGAGACTCTTTCACAAGAAGAGCTGGTTGCGGCGACCGAAGCGGAGCCGTTCGCATTCCGTGTTCTCGCGGGCGGGCTGAACAATGCGCCCATTACGATGCTCGTCACGAAAAAGGGCGCTCTGACCCTCGCCGACCTCATGATGGGCGGCGAGGGGAAAGACCTGCCCGACGAGGCAAGCGAGCTGTATCTGAACGCCGCGCAGGAAGGGTTAAGTCAGGTGGTGGGCGCCGCGTTCACCAGTATGAGCGGTCTTTTAGGGGGCAAACGCCTGATGCCGGAGGACGTCTCCTCCGCCCTGGAGACCGAGGAATGGCTTCCCTTTTCCTCCCTCGACGCAGCGGATTCTCTCTGGAGAGTGTCCGCGTCGCTAAAAATGGAGGGGTTGGGGAGTTTCCCGCTCGAGATACTCATGCCTCTGGAGGTCGCGAAAAAAATCGCCGACGAAGTGCATGCCGTCGTGGCCGGGAAAAAAGAAAAGGAACAACCCGCCCCTTCAGCGCAAGCGCAGCAGCAGGCGAAACAAGCGCCCCAACAACATCCGGCGGCTGCTTCCCCTCAGCAGACGTTCGGCGGCGCGGGCGAACCCGCGCCTTCTTTCGGAAACGTCTACGACCAGTCATCGGTGGATGTGCGTCCTGCCGAGTTCGTTCCCTTGACGCAAAAATCGGTTTCCGGATTCGGAAGCAAAATCGATCTTGTCGCCGACATTCCCGTCAGAGTTACTGTCGAATTGGGAAGAACTCGTAAAAATATCGCCGACATATTGAACATGACGCCCGGTTCCGTGATAGAATTGGATAAGATGGCCGGTGAGCCGGTCGATGTTCTCGTGAACAGCAAGCTGATCGCCAAGGGCGAAGTTGTCGTTATCGACGAGAATTTCGGCGTCCGTATCACGGAGATAGTGTCTTCCGCCGGTCGAGTCCATTCGTTGTAGCGAAATGGCCGATGAACTTTTCAGTTATTACCGAGAGAGGGATGTGGAAGTATGGGCAGAAAAGTACTGATCGTTGATGATGCCGCCTTCATGAGGATGATGCTGAAGGACATTCTGACCAAGAACGATTTTGAAGTCGTTGGCGAGGCGGAGAACGGCAAGGTTGCCGTTGCGTCGTATCAAAAGCTTCAGCCCGATATAGTCACGATGGATATCACCATGCCCGAGATGAACGGAATCGATGCCGTAAAAGCCATCAAAACGCTCGATGCTTCCGCAAGGGTCGTGATGGTGAGCGCCATGGGCCAGCAGCCCATGGTCATCGAAGCTATTCAGGCGGGAGCGGTCGACTTCATCGTCAAGCCCTTCCAGCCGGACAGGGTGGTCGAAGCGCTGAACAAGGCGCTCGGTTAGGAGCGCGGGCGTCTTCATGGTGTGCCGGGGCGCCGCGGGCCTGCTTCTTTTCTTCCCCGCCGTCGCCTTCGCCTCGTCGATGGAAGCTCCCTCTCTGACGAGCTACCTGGTGAAGGTCGGGTTGAGCCTAGCGCTTCTTGCGGTCGCCGGATACTTTATGGTTCTCTTTTCGGGGAGGCGAACGCCTCTCCGGACGAAAGGCGCTCTTTCCGTCGTAGCATCCTTGCCGCTCGGCAGGGATGTTCTTTTTGTCGTTCGTTGCGGCCCCGATGTGCTCGCCGTCCTTTCCGGGAAAAACGGGGCCTGCGTGATAGGCAGGTGGCGTTATGAAGAGTGGCAGGTCGACTGGAATGAGACTTCGGATTCCTAAATCGGTCGCGTTCTTTTTCGCGCCGTTGATGATTCTGCTTGGTTCGGTCGCCGCGTACGCCCAAGAGGGAGCGCAGTTCATCCCCATACCTGTGCTCCAGTTCGGACTCGGCGTCGCGGAATCTCCCCGCGATGTGGCCACGACGCTGCAGATCCTCGCCCTTCTCACCGTGCTGAGCGTTGCGCCCGGGATTATCCTGATGATGACCTGCTTTACCCGCATCCTGATCGTGCTGGGGTTCGTCCAGCGGGCCATCGGCTTGCAGCAGACGCCGCCGAGCCAGGTGATCGTGAGCCTCGCTCTTTTTCTGACGCTGTTCATCATGGCGCCGACGTGGAATAAAATCTACGACAACGCGCTTTCTCCATATTTGGCGGGAACGGTCAACTCTGCTCAAGCTTGGGAAGGGACGATCAATCCCATTCGGGAATTTCTCTTCAAATTCACTCGCCAGGAAGAGCTTTCGTTGATGGTCACCATGTCGAAGATGGAACAGCCGCGGAATACGGATGAGGTCCCCACCAGGGTACTGCTTCCAGCTTTTGTCCTGAGCGAGTTGAAGACGGCGTTCCAGATGGGGGTGGTGATTTTCATCCCGTTCATTATCGTGGACATGATCGTCGCCAGCGTGCTGCTCGCGATGGGCATGATGATGCTCCCGCCCATGATGATCTCGCTCCCGTTCAAAATTATGCTCTTCGTCATGGCGGACGGGTGGAACCTGGTGGTGACGAGTCTGCTCAGGAGTTTTGCATAAGGAGGCGATGGCATGTTTCCGGTCAACATGAACGATGTGCTGAGCACCGCGGTCTGGACCGCCATGACAACGGCCCTGCCGGTTCTTCTGGTCGCCATGACCATCGGACTGGTGATAGGCATTCTGCAGACGGCCACTTCGATCCAGGAGCAGACGCTTATCTTTATCCCCAAGATCATGGCGGTGATGCTCGCGCTCGTGAGTTTCGGCCCTTGGATGTTCGGCAGAATCGGCGACTTCGCCCGCCTGGTCTTCGGTCAGCTCGACCGCTTCATTAAATGACCGCCGAACAGACCTCGTATGCTCCATTTCTTTTGTTTTACCTGCTGACGGGAATCCGTTTCATCGGTATGATGTTTACGGCGCCCGTCTTCTACGCATCGGCGCTTCCCCTTCCGGTTCGTTTCTGGATGGCGTTTTTCTTCACTCTGGCCGCGGCAGGTTCGTTGCAGACCGACGTTCCGCTGATACTCTTCGATGACTGGACTTCTCTCGTGCTGCTCGCGACCAGGGAGCTGCTGATCGGTTCGCTGCTCGGTTTTCTCGCTGCGCTTCCCCTGTACGTTCTGCAGATTTCCGGAGAACTGATCGGTATCAGCATGGGGCTCTCCATGCTGAGCGTCATGGATCCGCTCAGCCAGGTACAGGTTTCGATCATCGGCCAGCTCCAGTTTCTGGTCGGCATGTGGTTCTACTTCCGGTGGAACGGGCATCTGCTGATGACGCAGGCTGTTGTCGAGAGCCTGAAGCTTGTTCCCCCGGGAAAGCTCGCGCTTTCGATCTCGTGGGACCTGGGGCTCGGCGCCTGGCTGAACCAAGCATTCGTCCTCAGTCTGCGATTCGTCCTTCCGTTCTACGGCGCAATCCTGCTGGCGGATGTGGGGCTTGGCTTTCTTGCCAGAACGGTGCCTCAGATGAACATCTTCGTTCTCGGCCTGCCGCTGAAGGTCGCGCTCGGATTTTTTGTCCTCATGGTGGTCCTTCCCGTCACCGTCGAACTGATGGCGGAAAACATGGAGCGTTTTATCGAGTTTGCGCTTATGGGGGTCACGGCGTGGCGGTAGAATTCAACCTTCAGTTCTTCTCTCAGGAGCGTACCGAACCTGCTACGCCCAGAAAACGCCGGAAGGAGCGGGAGGAGGGGCGTGTCGCCAAGAGCCAGGATCTGGGAGCGGCCGTCGTGATCCTGACCGGACTTTTCGCGCTGCTCGTCTTCGGGCGTTTCATGTATTCCTATATGCGGGACTACCTTGTCGAAATGATCGCGTTCATGGGGGGGAACACGTTGCGGGAGGCCGGCTGGTTCGGCGTGATCTCCCGCGAGTCGGTTCCGGCCGCGATTCTGCCCTGGATTCCGCTTGGCCTTGTGGTGGCGATAGGGGCGCTTATCGTGACCGTGGCGCAGGTGGGAATAGAGCTGACGCCGAAGCCGCTGATTCCCAAAATGGACCGCTTCAATCCTGTTTCCGGTTTGAAAAAAGTCATTTCCCTCCGCTCTCTTGTGGAGCTTGCCAAAGGCTTGATGAAGGCGGCCCTCTTCGCGACGGTGATTTACTTCGCGCTGCAGAAAGATACCCCGGAACTTGTGGCGGCGATCCGGTTCCCGTTGGAAATCGGCGTTTCGCAGCTTTTCTCCAAGCTGCTCAGCCTCAGTTTCCGCCTTGCTTTCCTTCTGCTTGTCATCGCCGTCTTCGACTACGGCTACCAGAAGTGGGAGTTCGAGCGTTCGATCAAGATGAGTAAGCAGGAGTTGAAAGAGGAGTACAAGCAGATGGAAGGCGACCCCCAGATCAAGAGCAAGATCCGCCAGAAGCAGCGCGAACTGGCCCGCAGTAGAATGATGTCCTCCGTTCCGAAGGCGGACGTTGTCATTACCAACCCGACGCACTTGGCCGTCGCGCTGGAGTACGACCGCGAGATTATGGAGGCGCCCGTTCTTGTCGCGAAGGGAAGCGGTTTCATCGCGAGGAAGATTCGCGAGCTCGCCGAGGAGCACGGCGTCCCCGTAGTGGAGAACAAGCCGCTCGCACGGGCTATCTTCGAGTCCATGGAACTCGGAGAGGAAATTCCCGAGCACCTGTACAAGGCGATGGCCGAGGTGCTCGCGTTCATCTACAAGCTGAAGGGAGCAAAAAAGAGAGGCGCCTCTTCGGGGCGGGCTTCCGTTTCTTCTACGGAGGAACCGCGCCAAGCGCCCATTTTCATGTAAAATAAGAAACAGACAAGGAAACGCTACGGAAGGATGGGAAAGGTGCAGGAAACGACAGCGGGTATGTCTCCGTTCAAAAAAATGCTCCACTATTCGGATATAGGTATGGCCTTCCTCGTGATCCTTATCGTCGTGATGATGGTCATCCCATTGCCGACATGGCTTCTCGACGTGCTGCTTTCGGCCAATATCACCATCGGCGTGGTCGTGCTGCTGGCGACCTTCTACGCGCAGCGCGCGCTCGATCTTGCGGCGTTTCCGACGCTGCTCCTGATCGTCACGCTCTACCGTCTCGCGCTGAACGTTTCGACGACCCGTCTCATTCTCCTCCAGGCGGACGCCGGCGACGTCGTCAGGGCGTTCGGCACGTTCGTCGTCGGGGGGAACTACGTCGTGGGCGCCGTGGTCTTCCTGATACTCGTCATCATTCAGTTCATCGTCATCACCAAGGGCGCCGAACGCGTGGCGGAGGTCGCCGCGCGCTTTACGCTCGACGCCATGCCCGGCAAACAGATGGCCATCGACGCGGACTTGAACGCCGGCCTGATCGACGACGCGGGCGCCAAGGACCGGCGGCTCACCATTCAACGCGAGGCGGACTTCTACGGCGCGATGGACGGCGCCTCCAAGTTCGTCAAGGGTGACGCCATCGCGGGCCTGATCATCACGATCATCAACATCGTGGGAGGTCTCGCCATCGGCGTGCTGCAGCGGGGATTCCCCCTGGAGAAGGCGCTTTCGACCTACAGTCTTCTGACCGTCGGCGACGGCCTCGTATCGCAGATTCCGGCGCTGCTTTTCTCGACGGCGACCGGCGTCATCGTCACCCGCGCCGCGGGGCAGACGGACCTCGGCAAGGATATTTTCTCCTCGCTCACGGCCTACCCCAGGCCTCTTTTCATCGGTTCGGTGCTCCTTTTCGCGCTCGCCGCGGTTCCCGGTCTTCCCAAGATTCCTTTTCTGCTTCTGGCGGCCTTTCTCTGTCTGATGGGCTACTGGGTCTACCGGGAGGGGAAGATTCAGGAGGAAACGGGCGGTAAAAAGAGAGAAGGGCGCAAGGAAGCCGCTCCCGGAGAGCCCTCCGGAGAAGCGCCGAAACCTGCGCCGTCCTCTCCTGAAGATGTGATGCGCCTGCTGACGGTCGATCCCATGGAGGCGGAGATAGGGTACGCCCTCATCCCGCTGGTGGATCCTTCGCAGGGCGGCGACATGCTCGACAGGATAGGAACGATTCGCAAACAGATGGCGATGGAACTGGGAATCGTCGTGCCGCCGATACGCATTCGCGACAACATCCAGATCAAGCCGACGGAATACATTCTCCGCGTCAAGGGCGCCGAAACAGGGAGAGGAGAGCTGCTGCCCGATCACTATCTCGCTATGAACACCGGAGGCGCGGAGGAAGACCTTGTCGGCGTTCCCACCACCGAGCCGGCTTTCGGGCTTCCTGCGGTCTGGATTCCTCCCGAGATGCGCGATAAGGCGGAGTCCCTTGGATACACCGTCGTCGACGCGCCGTCCGTTCTGGCGACGCACCTCTCGGAGACGATAAAACGCTACGGCGCCGACCTGCTGACGCGGCAGGAGGTGCAGAAGCTCACCGATATGGTGAAGGAGGCCGCTCCGGCGGTTGTGGAGGAGATGACCGCGGCGCTCTCGCTCGGAGAGATCCAGAAGGTGCTGCAGAATCTTGTCCGGGAGCAGGTGCCCGTGCGCGACCTGGTGAGTATCTTCGAAGCGCTCGCGGATTACGGCAAGGTATCGCGGAGCGTCGATTTCCTCACCGAACGCGTGCGCGAGTCGCTCGCACGGCTCATCACGCTCAAAATACAGGACGACTCCGGTGTGGTCACCGTGGCCACGCTCTCGCCCAACTGGGAGCAGAAGGTGAAGGAGGCCGTCGACGGCGATCTGATGCGCGGATGGCAGTTCAATATGGATCCCCGCGAGGTGCAGAAGATGATGGCGGCGGTGGCGAGGGCTGTGGAGGAGATGTCCATGAAGGGGCTTCTTCCCGTGCTTCTGGTCCACCCGGACGTCAGGCTGATCGTGCGCCGGATTCTCGAAGCGTCGTTGCCAACGTTGTTTGTGATATCCTATAATGAAATAGCTCAGGGCGTACAGCTCAAATCGGTCGGGATGGTGGAATAAATGGCGATGCGCGTGCGATCTCAAATTTCCTTCGAAGCGAACGACGAGGCGGAGGCATTCCGTACCGCCCGTGATCGCCTTGGTCCGGATGCCGCAATACTCTCGCAACGCATCGTAAAAACCGGAGGATTTCTGGGTTTTTTTCGAAGAACCGTTCTTCAAGTGACCGCCGGAATCCTGGAGACGGAAGGAAACCGCAGCGAAAGCGACAGCGAGAAAAAAGAGCGTCTGGCGGCTTTTCAAAAATTGCTTGAGTTCAAGCAGGCCATGGCCGCTGCCGAAGAGGGAGTGACCTCTTCCGAGGCAGGGCTGCTCGCCGGACGAAAAGAGGTAGCCGGTGCGGGAGTGTATTCTCCTTTGTCGAAACCACAGTCGGGCGTTGTGCGGCGTTCTTCGGACGAGCCCGACCGGGCGGAGCTCTCCGCTCAAGGCCGCGCTCTCGCCTCGGAGAAAAAAAGTGTCGCGGATCAGGAGTACCGGACGAAGCTGGAACTCGAAGTCAGCGAACTGTCGAATCGTCTCGACAAGGTGCTCAAACGACTTGAGAACGAGAAAGAGACTCCTCCCGCTCATACGCCTGCGCGACACTCGTTTACGGAGGGACTGCCGGTCTGCGGGGTGGAAAAAAAACGGGATACGGAGCTCCTGCTGCGGCTGACTGCGGAGGATGTAAGCGAGGAGCACGCCCGCAAGCTCGTTCGGGAATTCGAGTCCGAGGCGCCTTCGGTACATTTTCCCGAGTGGCTGGCCGAAAAAATCCCGGTCGCGGCGGACACCACATGGGACGCCCTCGGGGGAGGCAGGGTTATGCTCATCGGCCCTACCGGAGTTGGGAAGACCACCACGATCGCGAAGCTCGCAGCCATTCAGTCGCTCTGGGAGAAGAAGAACGTCGTTTTCCTCACCGCGGATACGTACCGAATAGCCGCTCCGGAACAGCTGCGTACCTATGCGAAGATCCTGTGCGTGCCGATCGATGTGGTGTACGACGCGAACGAAATTCCGGATATCGTGGATCGTTACAGGAAGGCCGATCTTCTGCTGCTGGACACGGCGGGCCGTTCCCAGAAGGACAGCCGTCGCGTCGAAGAGATCCGTGTCCTCTACGAGGCGTTCCGTCCGGATGCGGTCCATCTGGTGCTTCCGGCGAATATGAAGTACCGCGACATGCTCGACGTCATCCAACGGATGGGCGTCGTTCCGCTGACCTATATCCTTTTTACGAAACTCGATGAAACGACGACGTACGGCGCTCTTTTGAATATTCTTCTCGACTTCGATAAACCGGTCTCTTTTTTCACCACGGGACAGAATGTCCCCAACGACATCGAAGTGGCAAAGGGCTCCCGGTTAGCCGAGCTGCTCCTTCGCGCGAAGGGAGATGTGCCTCGTGCGTGAGGGGGCGCCGACGGTCCACGATCAGGCGGGGGAACTCCGCAGGATTGTCCGGACGCGCCGCAAAAACATCAAGGGACTTTCGGGCCTCCGTTCCATCGCCGTCCTCAGCGGGAAAGGCGGAGTCGGAAAGAGCAATATCGCGGTGAATCTGGCTATGGCGTTCGCGGCTTCGGGCAAGCGCGTCGTCCTCCTCGACGCGGATCTCGGAATGGCCAATGTCGACCTTCTCTGCGGAATCTCCCCGAAGTACACCCTTGCGCACCTGGTGAAAGGGCAGCGCACTGTGGACGATGTCCTCGTCTCCCTGGAGAACGGGGTGCTCCTCCTCCCGGGAGGGCCGGGAGTGCAGGAGCTCGCCGAGCTCGACGACGACGCCCAGTCGCTCCTGATCGACAAGCTCTCCGTTTTGGAGGGGGTCGCAGATATTTTGCTTATCGATACGGGCGCCGGAATCCATAAGAATACGCTCTCCTTCGGCGTGGCCGCGGACATGACGATCTTGATCACAACGCCGGAGCCGACGTCGATACGCGACGCGTACGGCGTCCTGAAGACGCTGGCCATCAATACCGGCAGCAAGATCGACGTAACCCTTGTTGTGAATATGGCGGCCTCGCACTCCGAGGGAAGGGAGGTCGCCGAGCGCATACAGATGGCGGCGAACCAGTTCCTCAGTCTCTCCGTTCCTTTCGGCGGAGCGGTCTTGCTTGATGAGAGCGTCGGAAAGGCCGTACGGATGCGCACTCCTTTTTTCCTGGCGAACCCGTCGTGCCGGGCCAGCATGGATATCGCCGAAATCGCGGTGAATCTGGCGAGCATGGACGACGAGACGGAGCCCCCGACGGGAAGAGGCGTTAAATCCTTCTTCTTCCGTCTTGCCAGAAACCTCGGGTTGGGGGTATAGGAATGGACTCGGGCGAGTTTCTCGCAATGCTCAAGGACTGCATCGGGAGCAAGGTATCGTTGGTCATCGATGCGGGGCTCTACAAGGGGACCTACCCTTCACGGGTCGAGGATGTCGATGAAGAGCTCATCGGCCTTGCGCATCCGACGATGCGGGGCGCGCTCTTGCCCGTGCATCGCAGCGTGCAGCTGAAGATGAGCGTGGAGGCGGGAGGAGCTCTGTATTTTTCCTTGGTTTCCATATCCAAGGGATTGGTTCGGGAGAACCTTCCGCTTCTTTGGGTGACGCCTGTCGGCGAAGCCCGCAAAATTCAACGAAGGCTTTTTGTCCGCGTGCCGTGTCTTTTAAAAACTGGCTTGTTTCGTCTTGAGGGAGAGGGCTACAGACCCGAAAAAGAAGAGTGGACGTATGTCAATGCGAAAGATATCAGCCTCGGCGGCATCGGCTTTTCAGTGCCGCGGGAAAAAGCTCGCCTTTTCCCGGAGAGAGCGCGCTTCCTGGTGGAGCTGGTACTTCAGGAGAAAAGGTATCTTCTTGTGGGCAAAATAGTTAAAAAGATTCCAAAATCCGAATCCTGGGAGCTCGGCGTAGCCTTTGAAGGGATGCCTGTTTTTGCGGAGAAACCGCTCGGGAACTATATTCGCCAGCAGGAGCTGGCGGGACGTCAATCATAGAGATCGAAGGGAATGCCATGACAGAGTCGAAGATTCGAGTGCTTGTAGTTGATGATTCCTCTTTTATGAGAAAAGTTATCAGCGATATACTGGGAACGGACCCGAGGATGGAGGTCGTCGGGACCGCGCGGGATGGAGAAGACGCGCTTCGAAAGATCGAAGAGCTTTCGCCGACGGTCGTTACGCTCGATGTCGAAATGCCCAAAAAAGACGGTCTTGCCACTCTTGAGGAGATCATGAAGCGCCGTCCTCTTCCTGTGATCATGGTGAGCAGTCTGACGCAGGAAGGCGCGCAGATAACGCTCAGGGCGCTTTCGGCCGGGGCGGTGGATTTCGTCGCCAAGCCTTCGGGGCATGTTTCTCTGAACATGCGGGATGTTTCCGCCGATCTTCTCTCGAAGGTGCTGGCGGCCAGCACGGCGAGGATCGTCGCGCCGCGTGAACGCAGAGAACCGCGCCTTCAGCCGTCGCCGTCGTCACCGCCGCGTCCGGTGGAGTCGTTTGCCTCGCGCTGGAGAAAGGGACGCCCCGAGATGGTTGCCATAGCGTCCTCGACCGGCGGTCCGAGGGCCTTGCAGCAGGTGCTTTCCCAGATACCGGGGGATTTCCCGGTTCCTATTGTGATCGTGCAGCACATGCCGAAGGATTTTACGCTCTCTTTCGCGAAGCGACTGGATTCTCTCTCCGAACTCGACGTCGTCGAGGGGGCGGAAGGAACGGAATTGCGTCCGGGGCTAGCCGTAGTGGCTCCCGGGGGGTATCATATGGTAGTGAGAAAAAAATCGACGGGAAAATTCGTATGCGCTCTTTCCGATGCGCCCCCCCTTCTTTCCGTCAAGCCGTCGGCGAACATCATGTTTTTGAGCGTTGCCGACGAGATCGGAGGGAATACGGTCGGGGTGATCCTCACCGGAATGGGACGGGACGGCGCCGACGGCGCGGCCGCGCTCAAGATGAAAGGGGCGCGCATCATCGCGGAGTCCCAGGAGACATGCGTTGTCTACGGTATGCCGAAGGCCGCGGTGGAACAGGGCGTTGTCGATGAACTTCTTCCCCTGTACTCGATACCGGAAGCAATGATCCGAAGCGTGAGAGAATAGAGACATGACACGACTTTACAAGGCTGGAGATGATCTGCCATGACGAATATGGATATGAGCCAGTATCTGGGAGCTTTCCTCGATGAAGCGGGGGACAATCTGAAGCATCTCGACGATCTTACGCTCGTGATCGAGAAAGATCCGGGAAATTCGGAGGCTATCGCCGAGATCTTCCGGTCGGCGCACACCCTCAAAGGGATGTCCGCGACGATGGGGTTCGACAGGATGGCTTCGCTCACCCACGCCATGGAGGACATGCTCGATGCCGTCCGCAAGGGAGAATACTCGTTGAACGCGGGGGATATCGATCTTCTCTTCCGTTCTCTCGACACCCTTCAGTCTATGGTCGACGCCATTCGGGCGGCCGGAAGCGACGCCTCCGTGGATACGGAGGATCTCGTGCGCGCCATACGGAGTTCCACGGCCAACAGGGGAGCGGCGGAGCCTTCCGAACCGGAAAGCGTTGTGAACGAGGAGCTTTCGGGGCAAGAGCAGAAATGGGTCTCGGAAGCCGCCGCCATGGGTTTCGGCGTCTTTGAAGCATCCGTGACGCTCTCTTCCGACTGTCTCCTGAAAGCGGCCCGCGCGTATATGGTGGTCAGCAGGCTGGATGAAATGGGGGACATCATCAAGACCGTGCCCCCCGTCGAAGCGCTTGAGAACGAGGAGTTCGCACACGACTTCCTTGTGTACGTTTCCACGCATCACAAGGGGGAAGAACTGAAGGATGCCGTAAATCGGGTGAGCGAGGTAGCCTCGGTAGAAATCCGAGAGCTGTCCGCCTCTCCCTCGCAAGTCTCCTCCGAAGAAGCCGCCCCCGAGGCGGCACTGGAACCGGCAGCGCAAGAACTTTCGCCATCGACGCCTGTTCACGAAGAAAGGGCGCTCTCCCCGAAGACGCCTCCGGCGGCTCCCCCTCAGCGAAAAACGGAGGCGGCGAAAAAACAGAGCCAGACGGTCCGCGTCGATATCGGCCGTCTCGACAAGCTTATGAATCTCGTCGGCGAGCTCGTCATCGGCCGCGCCCGTATCGAGCGCCTTGTACAGGAGGCGCATCTGCGGGAGTTCGACGATCCGCTCTCCCAGCTCGGTCGTATCTCCGGGGATATCCAGGAGCTTGTGACGAAGCTGCGCATGGTTCCCGTCTCCTTTATTTTCGAGCGTTTCCCCCGCCTTGTCCGCGATCTCTCCAAGACGCTCGGCAAGGAGATCGAACTGGTGATGGAGGGACAGGAGACCGAACTCGACCGGACGGTGATCGACGAGATCGGCGAGCCGATGGTGCATATCATCAGGAACTCCATCGACCACGGCATCGAGAAGACCGAGGACCGAAAAAAGGCGGGCAAGCCCTCCAAGGGAACCATCAAGATTTCCGCCTACCAGGAGGGGAGCGGCGTCATCATCGAGGTGACCGACGACGGCAAGGGAATCGACGCCGCCAAGGTCAGGGCGAAGGCGCTTGCCAACGGCGTCATCACTGAAGATGAATCAGCCGCGATGAGCGACGAAGAGGTCGTCCACCTTATCTTCCTTCCCGGCTTCAGCATGGCGGAGAAGGTCACCGACGTCTCCGGCAGGGGAGTGGGTATGGACGCCGTCAAGACGAAGGTGGAATCGCTCGGCGGACAGTTCGACATCTCCACCGAGCTGGGCGTCGGGACACGGGTTTTCGTCAGACTTCCCCTCACGCTCGCGATCGTTCTTGCGCTTTTGATCAAGGTCGGGGACGAGACGTACGCGCTGCCTCTGGAAAACGTCGAGGAGACCATCCTCGTGAAAAAAGAGAACGTGAAGACGGTGCACGGGACGCCTGCCACGCTGCTCCGGGGCGAAGTGCTCACCCTCTGCGATCTTTCGAAAATGCTCCACACGCCGCGGGCCTCCGAGGAGGAGAGCGAAGAGTATCCCGTCGTAGTCGTCAGGACGGGAAAGACGCGAGTGGGTTTTATCGTCGACGAGCTTATCGGTCAGCAGGATATCGTCATCAAGTCGCTCGGGCGCTTCCTTTCCAAGATAAAAGGAATAGCGGGCGCTACGATCCTGGGCGACGGCAACGTGGCGCTTATTCTGGACGTTGCCGGTCTGCACGGCAGATAATTTCAGAAGGAAGGACGCGGCATACCTCATGGATATGGAAAGTTTCAGCAACATGCAGCTGGATGCCATGCGCGAAGTCGGAAACATCGGTGCGGGAAACGCCGCGACCGCACTCTCCGTCATGCTCTCCCGCGCTGTGGATATGGATGTTCCGAAAGCCGAACTGGTCTCGATCTACGAACTCGCCGAGTATTACGGGGACCCGCTCGCACCGGTCTCGGCCGTATTCGTTCGTTCGGAAGGCGAGTTCACCTGCAGTCTTATTTTCTTTCAGGACGAGGAAGATGCGCAGAGCCTTGTGGACCTTCTCATAAGCCACCAGATGAGCGGAATGGTCCTCGAGGATATCCCGCCGGAGATGCGGGACAGCGCGCTCACCGAGGTGGGGAATATCATCCTGAGCTCTTTCCTGAACGCGATCAACGTCCTCATGGGCGGAACGCACAGCATCTCCGTCCCCGGGGTGGCGCACGACATGATGGGCTCCATACTCCAGGTGATCGCCTCCATCTTCGGGCAGACGGGAGAGTATGCTCTCATCGTCGATACGACGCTCAAGGTCGGCGATATCGAAAAAAACGTCTCCGGAAAGGTTGTCATGCTTCCCGACCCGGGGTCGCTTGAAATCCTCTTCAGAAAGCTGCAGGTGCTTTGAACCATGGAAAAAGCCCATCATGTGGGAATGGCGGAGCTTGTCGTCGTCTCCTCCCCAGAAATGCTGATGACGCTTGGACTGGGTTCGTGCATCGGCCTTGTTCTTTACGACCAGACGGCGAAGATCGCCGGGATGGTGCATATCATGTTGCCCGACAGCCGCGGCGCGGGAGCGAAGGCTGCTGAAAAACCGGGGAAGTTCGCCGATACCGCGGTTCCGGCCTTGATCAATGCGGTGTGTTCGAAGGGAGCGCTTCGCTCTCGTCTGAAGGCGAAACTCGCGGGCGGTTCGCAGATGTTCGCTCTTCCGGGCGCGGAGACCGATTTCCTCGCCGTCGGAAGCCGGAATGCGAAGGAGACGATCGATCTGCTGAAAAAGATGGGGATACCTCTCGTGAACTCCGACGTCGGGGGGAACAAGGGGCGTACCGTTGAATTTTCCACGGTGACATGGATGCTCACCGTAAAAGTCCTCGGAAAGGGAAAGACCGAGATTTGACGGAGTACGCGAAGGGAGATGAGCGCATGGAACAGGATTTCGAGGAAGCCCGGTCCCCCGTGGAGGAGCCTGTCGCTCAGGATTCCGAAGACTATTCTCCTTCTTTTCCCGAGCAGGAAACGATAGAGCCGAAACGCTCGCTTATCGATTCGCTTCCTTCGGAATCGGTGCACGAACTGTGCGTTCTTTTCGGTTGTACCCGCGAGGCCCTCGAGGCCATTCTCTCCTCTTCTTCGGGCGATCCTGCCCACATCATCTCTCTGGTACAGTCTCTCGCTCCTGCCTTTATCGCCGTGAAACTTCGTTTCGAGTCCAGGAAAAGAGGAGAACTGGGCGGCGCGGCCTGCATCATCGCCAAGGGGAATTCCGGCGAGTTTCTGGACCAGACGTTATGGGTCAGCTCCAGGGAGCTTCCCGGCTCCTTCAGTATCAACGCCGATTGGGAAGCCGTGCGGAACGGCATTCAAAAGATAGGGAACAACCCGGACAGAAGCCTCTTTCCGAAAGTGCTTAAACTTCTGCGGGATGTTTTCAGCCCGACCGCGATGAATGCTCTTTTCTCTTCCCCGTCCGCAAAAGAGAAGATCGTCGCCTCGCTAGAAAAGTCCTTTGTCGAACTCTACCACAGTGAAGTCGTCATCGAAATGAAGACCGAGACGTTCAACCGGGCACGCTTGGAAATGGCTGGGTTGGGAGAGACCAGAGAGCCCGTCGAGCCGGAGAAGACGCCGGATCCCGCACCTTCCCTCATTGGTTCTGTCGGGACGATCCAGATACACTGCAAGCCGCTTCTCGACCCGGTGAAAGGGAAGGCGGTCTCGGATCTTGTGCCCGGAGATCTTCTTGTCGTCGAAATTGAAAAGACAGGAGGGGTCTCGGGGATTATCACCAAGATCCTTGACAGCGCCGGAGAACGGCCGGTGTTTCCCGTGATCTCGGTGGGAAAGCTCCCCAGCGGTCAATCGCTCATCAAGCTTTCGGTAAGCAAAGGAATCGAAGGAGTCGCAAAGATAGGCGCCGATCTGCGTCTGAAGACGGCGCCGGCTTTTTCGTTCAGCGGCGCGCAAGGAGAGATTCCGGGAATCGTGAAGAAGTTTTTCATGGCTTTTCTTTTCTTTTTCGGGGGCGTCGTGCTATTGTATTGGATATTCCGAAACTAGGGAGGCGTTCCGTTGGTTTTGAAATCCTCCGATGTCGAGCTATGGACAGAATACCTGGCCGCCAGAGACGAGCAAAACAAAGAGAAAATCGTCAAGCGATACTTGCCTCTGGTAAAGTATGTTGTGGCGCGTATGGCTGTTTCGCCTCCTTCCGGACTGGATTACGACGACCTTTTGAGTTTCGGTGTCTTCGGCCTTCTGGACGCGATCGACCGGTTCGATATCTCCAAAGGGTTTTCCTTCCAGACCTTTGCCGTGCCGCGGATACGAGGGGCGATTCTCGACGAACTGCGGAAGTACGACTGGATTTCCAGAACGGGGAGAGAGAAGCTGCAGAAGTTGGGAAGGGCCATGGAGACGGTGTTGCAGGAGAAAGGCGTTCTTTCGGACGGCGCGCTGATGGAGGCCCTGGGAATGGAAGAGAAAGAGTACCGCGAAGCTCTGGAACTGTCGAGCAGGAGCTATATCGTTTCTCTCGACGAAGTCCTTGCGCTGGAAGACGGGGATGTGAGCCGCGAGGGGATCATCCCCGATGAAAGCGCGGGTGCGGGAGAACTTCTTGAGGACGAAGACGAGGTCGCCCGTGTCGCCGCGGCGCTGAAGTCCCTTCCCGAGAGGGAGATGCAGGTGATTTCTCTCTACTACTACGAAGGGCTGACCTTGAAAGAGATCGGAAAGATCCTCGGGGTGACCGAATCAAGGGTATCGCAGATTCACGGCAAGGCGCTGGCCTCTCTTCGCA
>Ga0334886_1001070_pt1 | contig 34729 bp, 29 predicted proteins | sample GraSluR1_MG_9_FD_207232 | JGI IMG/M metagenome (GOLD analysis project Ga0334886, IMG submission 207232) | Sludge microbial communities from methane-producing bioreactor in Wageningen University, Netherlands - Granular Sludge_27_06-R1 | ecosystem: Engineered > Bioreactor > Anaerobic >... | reverse complement strand
CATCATGTATCACCCCGTCCGGTTGACCAGGTGGCAAGTCTGGAAAGGTGTCCAAAGGTAATATAGTTTTTGGCTTATAGAAATATTTATATAATATTTAGTATCAGGACCTGGGGGTCCCGGATCCGGGTTCTTCGCTGCCAGGTATGGGTAGGATTGATGAACAGGGTACATTTTGTGGGGGCTGGCCGCCCCCACACCCCCCTATGCGATGCCCGCGCCGCCGCCCGAAAAGGACGACCCGGCGGCGGTTGTGAGTGACTACAATTGGTATGGGAGATAACAACTCGGTTCAGTCTCCCCACACAAAACAGCGAGGAGGCTTCATCATCTCTGCAATAGCCGGGATACGGTTCATCGGATTCCTTTTCAGAAAAACCGATAAATCAGCCTTGAAATCACCGCACAAAGGCTAAAAGGCGACGAATATATCTGGTCCGGGGGGAAAGGAACAGGTTGGCGGAGGGTAGCAGTCCATGTATTGCCAGGATTGGTGGCCAAAAATGTTTCCCGGGTATGACATATTGAACATGATACATGAATCATGATCCCCGCAATCTGTGAAATACCTGACCGGGCGGGCAGGTAGCGGTAACCACTTCCCAACTTGCACTACCTCGGGAAAAATCCGATTCTCATGGAAGGAATCATGTAGAATAGTGTATCAAAACTAGCATTATATGAGATCCGGTAAACAAGAATGGAATTGGAAGCTCGTGAAGGGACTGTTCCTGCTTCCAGTAGTGATCATGATTATTGCAGGGTGCACCGGGCAACCATCCACTCCGCCTGTTACACCCGGACAGACTACCCCGGTACAAATGGCATTTACAGAGAACGATAATGGGAGGACCGTCACGATGCCTGAAGGAACAGAGTTCCGCGTAAGCCTGAAAGGGAACCCCACCACGGGTTACAGCTGGAACGCAACGCTTTCCACGGGCCTGGAACTCCTTGATTCCAATTTTACGACAGACGCACATGCTGAAGGAATGGTCGGAGTCGGCGGGGTATTCTTCTGGGACATACGGGCGATGGAGAAGGGAACACAGGAATTCTCGGCCATGTACATGAGACCGTGGGAACCTGTTACCGGAGGAGAGGATACATTTTCCATGACCTGTATCGTCGAATAAAACGAAAATCCTTTTTTCTCACTCTGCCGGTTGGACGGATTTTACAGATTGAATCCGGAAAAAAACCTTTCCAGTACGCAAAACCGCGTGCTTCATTGCCCCGCTCCAAGCAGTTCCCGGTATATGGCACAGTTCTCGTCATCGTGGCAGACAAATATCACCTCTTCGAGGGTTTTGTCCTTTTCCAGGAACTCCTGTACCGCTCTCACTGCGATTCCCGCCGCTCTCCGGCGGGGAAACCCATACGCTCCCGTACCGATTGCCGGGAACACGAGAGTTCTTACTTCGTGTGTCTTTGCCAGTTCGAGGGTGTTGAGGTAGCAGGATGCCAGGAGGGCATCTTCATCCCTGGTTCCGCCACGCCATACCGGGCCAACAGTATGGATGATGAAGCGTGCCGGCAGGCGATACGCGGACGTTATCACTGCCTTTCCGGTCGCACATCCATGCAGTTTCCTGCATTCCTCGAGCAGGCCGGGACCTGCAGCCCTGTGTATGGCACCATCCACTCCGCCACCCCCAAGGAGTGTCTCGTTGGCCGCATTCACAATGGCATCCACCCGGAGTCCTGTGATATCTCCCCGCGTAACACGGACTCGTTCCCGCCAGTTGTCCTCCTCAATCATTTTTCTACCACCATCTCACACGGCCTTTCGTGTTCCGGTGTTCATCCATGCTCCCGAACCTGTACCCCTCGAGATCGACCAGGATCCGGAGAAACCCGAATTCACGAAGACACTGGTTGATCATGTCCTTTCGTGAGATTAGCCTGGAGAGATCGCCGGGTATAACCTCTATAACAGCTGTATCATGAATTATCCTGACACGTACAGGGGAAAATCCCAACCCGTGAAGGCAGTTCTCTGCAGATTCTATCTTCTCAAGCGTGTGGGGGGTTATCTCGTCTCCATAGGGAATCCTTGTCGCAAGACACGTCCCGGAGGGTTCATTCCAGAAAGAGAGTCCGCATTGACGGGCAATTGACCGTATATCATCTTTCGAGATCCCACATTCGACAAAGGGGTGAAGGATTCCTTCCTCTTCACATGCGGCGAGTCCCGGGCGGAACTCGGAGAGATCCGAGGTATTGACGCCATCGGCGACTCCTGCATATCCCCTTTTTGATGCCATCTCCACCAGTGCCTGTGCAGTGGTCTTTTTGCATATGTAGCACCGGTCTTTTGGGTTGTCCCGAAACCGGGGATTCTCAAGCAACGGAATCCAGGTCACCTCACATCCATATCCAAGTTCTTCTGCCCGCCGGATAGCTGCAGAGGCGGCCTCTCCAGGCAGGAGAGGGGATTGTACGAGGACGCAGAGGGGTTTTTTACCTCCCGCGTGGTATGCAAGATAGCAGAGAAGACTGCTGTCAAGTCCACCCGAATACGAGATGAGAAGGGGCGCACGTGAAGCGAGGTACTTCATGAGACAGGTCATCTTTTCAGTTGCAGACACTGGAATTCCTCATTTTCAGATTATTCAAGGAGCTGATTGCCGGCCTGGATGAGATCTCTCTCTTGTATACCAGTAGTATCTTTCCATCCACCAGCCCCCACAGCACCACATGCAATACCGGATCGCCTCCCCGAAACTTCCTCGCGATAGCTTCATCATTCAATGCCATGAAGCGGCACCCGCGCTGCCCCGGGCGGCATCAGAGGATGTGGAAACGATTCCCGGACCCACAACACAACACCGCGGCTGGAGTGGCAGAACGTGCGTAATTCAGAGGTTTTCGGGGGTTTCATCCGGGGCAGTCTCCGGATCCCGGCTGCGAGAAGGCTGGTCGCCTGTTTACTGCCCGAAATACCCTGCGGGATGAAGGATTCTCATTCCTTGTCGAAAAACCGGTATGATCCGGGAGGGATATCCAGCTCGAACCTCGCCCCCTGCCCCGGACTTCCGGTCTCGCTGATCGTAATTCCCGTGATACGGAGTATCTCCTTTGAGAGAAACAGTCCAAGGCCTGTATTTTTCCCAGCACCCTTCTCAAAGAGCCTCGCTTTCATGTCGGCCTCCACACCGCACCCATCGTCTTCGAAGACCAGGAACATGTGGTCATCCCGCTGATGTGACGTAACCGAGATCCTGGTTGCGCCCTGCCCGTGGCGCAGGGTATTGTCGACCAGGTTGAAAAAGACCCGTTCGAGAAGCGGATCCGCAAGAATCTCGAGATCTCCCACCGAGACCTCAACCACGATATCTGATGGCTGTATCTTTTCGAAAACAGCCTTAACCAGGGCTTCCACGTTCTGCCATTCAGGACTGCTGATTCCCATCTTCTCGCAGTCACGGGTGAAGATGATGAGATTGTCGATATTTTCCGCGGCTTTCTGGATCTTTTCAAGATGGTCCAGAATCGCCGGATCATCCTCGGTATTCAGCAGGAGATCCGTGTTGCCCTGTATGACCGTCATCTGGTTGAGGAGATCATGCCGTGTGATGCCTGATAGGAGTTGGAGCTTCTCCGTTGCGGTCCTTGCCCTGCTCTCGGCACGTCTCTGTTCCACGATATGCTCTTCGAGCGCTCGAAGCATCCTGTTGAAGCTCGATGAAAGCGAGGTGAGTTCATCATCCCCCTCGAGCGTAACCTCTCCCGAAAAATCCTGCTCTTTTCCAATCCTCTCAACCTGTGATTTCAAGGACTCAAGCCTGAAAATGAACCTTTTATTGACAATAATTATCAACAGGACCGAGGAGATGATACCTACAATGGCCACGACGAAGAGGCTGAAGACCATTGATTCAAGGCCTATCCCGTATGCTTCGCGGTCCATGTCGACCCTGATTGCATATGCCGGGTTCCCCCCGATATCCTCGATCACGGTAATGGCCGATATGGATGACTTATCCTCTGACACAGCGATGGTTAGGCTTTCGCCATCCTGAAGTGTTTCGGGTGAGGCTAACCCCTCGTATACTGCCATGCTATCGACAGGATAGAGGGAGATCGCTGTCGAGACCTGTCGCCCAATCCTTTCCACTTCATCCTGGTCAAAGTACCGTGCCATTACGAGGGTCCCTCTTGCCGGACCGGAATCGTCACTCCTGAGTATCGGTGCTGTTGCAATCATGACGGGAGATTCGAACATTGTTATGAGTCCTTTATGAGTCTCAAGAACAGCATCCGGGTTTCCCGCGATCTGCAGCGTGCGAAGCGTTTCCACGAACCGGGGTGGAACCTCAATCTCTTCGCCCTCCTCCTTGAAATCAAAACCCCGCTGGAATACGACGTCTCCTTCCGAATCGAAATATACCATGAAATTAAGACGGGCATTGGAGAAGGTGTCATCCACAAGATTGGATTCAATGTACCTCTCATTCCGATCCTGGATATACTGGTAGGTATCGTCCCATGTTGCCCAGTCTTTCACGAGGATCTGGAGATTTTCGGCATCATTTTCGATTGCATTCAGCCCACGGTCCAGATTGGTTTGGGCATACTCTTCTTCCATCTTTAAAAGACCCGGAAACATCACAAATTGCATGCCTGCAATAAAACCGCCTGCAACAGCTAGGAGGAACACCAGTATGATTATGGGAAGTGCGGTGCGGATCTGCAAATTTTCTTCGTCCCCATTCGTGTCTCGCACGGCAAGCGTCTCCATAACGCGTTCTGGTGAGGCTCACCATGCTGATGGAAGTGAATCAACCGTTTTGTGTGTAGATTAGTAATTGGGAAAAAAGCCATATCAACATTCGGGTAAGGTACTGGGATTGTTCCAATGACGAAATCAGCTGTTTGTTCTCCGGCAAGTCATCACTCACCAGTCTGTTCTCTGATACCGGACTGCACCATATTTCCAGGGATGAATTATTGACAGATGATGACCTGGCACTCTGTATGCCTGATTCCCCACGTCTTCACGGGTTTTGCCGGTAAAAGAGAGAAAGAGAGCCTTCGGGTGCAGGTGCGAGAACTGGCAGGAACTTCTACAGGTCTTTCTCCTGGAGATCCATGCCGGCCCAGACGATCGTGCCCGGGTGTTACGTCTCTGGCAGACCCGGTTGTAGGACTCTGCCCCGAGAGCCACCGGTCACCCCACATGCACGAGCCCGAATGGAGATGGAGGCTCCTGTTTACAGGAGAGCGGGATCCCGATGTCAATGACCAGATCTCCTCGATCATTGCATGCCGGCCGACACCCTGCCAGGCATCCACATCCCCTCCACTCGCCGAACTCTTCGAGGTGGCGATCCGTGGAGGAGGCCTTGACCTCTTCCAGAACGGAGCCTGGAGGAACCCTGGCTTACTCCTGGCCAGGGATGATAAAAAAATCAGGACCCTGGCCTTCTTTGCCAGATTGCTACGATGAATAGTGCAATAACCATCACAAGCGGGAAGAGGCCCGCAGAGGTTGGCAGGGGGGTCAGTTGTGCTTCGATCTGTATGGCCTGCCCTGCGCTGACGGTGAACGTCGATGAATAGTCGTTATATCCCCCAAGCCTGATGAGGATGGAATGAGTTCCTGTCTCGATGGAAGGGATGGTGAGAGGCGTTATCCCCCTGCAGGCATTATCGATAAAGATAAGAGCACCTGCCGGCTGTGAGCTGACCTGTATCGTTCCACTCTGGCCTGGCGAGGGGCTGGGATCGAGTTCTGCCTTCACGCTGGTGGTCTGCCCGGGATCCACCGCGACGCTGGAGTTATAATCCCGATACTGATCAAGCTGGATACTCAGGGTATATACTCCGGCATCGACACCGGTTATATCGAGCGGGTTATTGTTCTGCGTCCGTCCCTGGTAGGCCCCGTTCAGAAAAACCGCCGCTCCGGGGGGGAATGACTCAACCTCGATATCCCCGGCGTTTCCCGTTTGGCGGGGTTCGAGGGTGACGTCCAGGATCTTCACCCGGTCTGGCAGGACTTCGACCGTATCGGTCCAATCCTCGTATCCTGCGTGCTTGAGGAGGACAAAGTGCTCACGCGCAGCAAGGTTTCCTATGGTTACCGCCGATGCTCCCTTGAAGATCCCGTCAACATAGACATCTGCCCCTCCGGGAGATGAGATCACCTGGAGTGATCCGATAGTTGTCAGGGGGACAAGCACAGCTTCAACCCGTGCAGTGCCCCCGGGTGGAATGTCTACTATCTCGGCATATGGTTCAAATCCTGATAAAAACGCCTGTACAAGGTGGCTTCCGGCAGGGAGATCTGTATATGTCCACGGTGCCTCCTGGCCCCGGCCCCCGTCAACGGTGACGAGAGCTTCCTGGGGAGTTGACGTGACGACCAGCGTGCCGAAAGACGTGCTTGGTTCAAGCCCGGCAAATACATGAATAGTCTCTTTCGGAGGCGGATTTGTATTGTATTTCTGCACCCACGGGAGGTATCCCGCCTTTGAGACCGCTATTGTGTGCTGCGGAGTTCCGGCGGAAGAGACGGGAACTGACACCGGTGTCTCACCCACGAATACGCCGTCGAAGAGCACCTCTGCTCCACGGGGTTCTGAATCTATCTGGAAATATCCCTCATCGCCTGCATTTGCATGTGCCTGTGCAGACACACCCGGAACAGCGAGGAGGAGAACAAGGACCGCAAATGCAGGTAGAAGGATCGCGGATCTGTACATCATACCAGTAACACCTTTTCTTATGGTAAAAGAACAGGTGATGATATAATATCTTTCATGCATTCTTTCACCAGGGAGCCCGGGAATACACATATAATAATAATACGGTGGCGAACATAAGGATCAGGTATACATGCTCGAGTATATTGACCGCTTTGAAAGGGGCATATACATTGTCCTTCTCGTGATGCTTGGCGCAGTTGTCCTTCTTGGAGTGATAGAGCTCGGAGTGATGCTGATCGAGTCATTGATCATCGATCTTACCTACAGGCTTGACAACCACGAGATACTCACTGCATTCGGTTTCTTCCTGCTCATCCTCATCGGGCTGGAACTGATGGACACGATAAAAGCATACCTGGTCAGCAAGGAGATCCATTTTGAGATAATCGTCCTGCTGGCGATAATTGCCGTCGCCCGAAAGATCATCCTGCTTGATCCTTTCGCCGAAACCGCGGCAGCATTTGACTCTACCACCCTTATCGGGCTCGGAGTGGTCGTCATTTCCCTCGGTGGCTGTTACTACCTCATCAAGAAAGCAGGGATCCTTACAAAGACCTGATCATGAATGATTCCAATATTTTCCCAAAAAATCGCAATCCCAACCTTTCAGATCTGCGTTCGTGCGCATCACGTGATGGAGTCCGAGCCGTAACAACGCTTTTTTGAACACTGCAGGAGATGGATCATGATGGTTTTTCACACAATATCCACGGTTTGCCCATATCCGTAGAACCGTTGGTTCTCCTGTTGAAACTGTCGGTTCAACTGGGCCAATCGGCTTTTGGACAGAAAACTATATTGGAATCCCGGAAAAGAACAACAAATAGGTTGTTCATGCTCAACAAGCGGCTATGAGCATCACCTTCAGGAGGCGGCTTTCTGGACGCGGAGATCTATTACAACCGGGGATTGGCCTATCACCGGAAGGGCCATCTCGATCGTGCTATAAGGGATTATTCCCGTTCACTGGAAGTGGCATCTGACGCGGTTGAAGTATACAACAATCGTGGCGTGGCGTACGCAGCGATGGCGAGATATGAAAAAGCCATCGAGGATTATTCAGCGGCTATCAGTCTTAACAGGACTTTTTCCGAGGCCTACTATAATCGGGGTGTGGCCTGGTCCTTTCTCGGGGAGAGCTCGCGTTCAATCCCTGATCTCACTCGTGCGATAGAGATTGATGCCGGGTTTTCTGAAGCATACTACACCCGTGGGAGGGAATATGCCCGGATCGGGGAATACGGACCTGCATCGGATGACCTGACCAGGGCAATCGAGTTAAACCCGGAATATGCACCGGCCTATAACAACAGGGGGGTGGTTTATTCAAGAAAAAACCGCCATTCAGAAGCAATACGCGATTATTCGAGGGCGATTGATCTTGATGTGGCGTTCGTGGAAGCGTATCTCAATCGCGGCATGGAGTTCTCCCGGCTCGGGCATTATGATGATGCGCTCGCTGATTACACGAGGGCGATTGCATTAAGACCGGATGATCCGGCTCTCTATTATACCCGGGGTGTCCTGCACGGGAAGATAGGACACCAGGAACAGGCAATATCAGATTACATGCTCTGCCTCGAACTCGCACCCGGCCATGCCGAGGCCCATAACAATCTCGGGGTGGAATACAGCAAGATCGGACTCTTCGAGAATGCGGTGAGCCATTATCAGAAAGCCATAGAGTGCGATGAAGGCTTCGTTGAGGCCCTCAACAACCTCGGGGTTCTCTACAACCGGCTCCGGAGATTCGAGGACGCGATTACTCTCTTTTCCAGGGCAATCGAGATCTCGTTGATCGACGAGGAGGGGACAGACAGAGTGAACGCCTTCCTAAAACCCGTTGAAGAGATGGTGGGACAGCCGTTCGAGAGTCTGTCGCTCTCTGAGATGGACGGACCAAAAGATGATATCGGAACGATGCAGCCCGGAAATCAGGAGAAGGTACCCAGGAGTGGAGGAGATCTCTCGGATCTCTCAATGCCGGCCCTTATCATGGAGTTGTCTGACGATATTGCCGGATATCCTGACGACCCGGGTCTTTACATCAGGAGAGGCCTTGAATATTCCAGCCGCGGATATTCGGCATGGGCCATTGCTGATTTTTCCCAGGCGATCGAGATCGATCAGGATAACGCAGAGGCATACTTCCACCGCGGATGCGAATACGCCGCCATAGGGAGAGGCCAGGACGCAATCTCCGATTATTCGAATGCCCTAGCGATCAACCCGAAAGATGCCGAAGCCTTCTTCAGACGGGGACTGGAGTACCACAAACTCGGCATACCTGACAGGGCCATCTCGGAATTCTCACGGTCAATCGAGATGAAAGCCGGGTTCGCCGAGGCCTATTATCACCGGGCACGGGAGTTCTCCGGTATCGGTCTTTCAGACGTGGCTCTCCGCGATTTTTCCAGCGCAATCGAGTTAAACCCGGCAATTGAGGGGATATTCTTTCACAGAGGCCTGGAACACAGTAAATTACAGCACCACGAGGAGGCGATAGACGATCTCTCCCGGGCAATCGAGCAGGAACCTGAAAACTCCGAGGCACATTTCAGGAGAGGCGTGGAGCTGTTGAGGATGGAGAGAGCGGAAGAGGCGATCAGGGACCTCACCTCTGCAATCGTTCTCAAACCGGGATTTCTCGAAGCATACATACACAGGGGGGTCGCGTACGAGGAGATCAAAAGTGATGATAAGGCCGTCTCTGACTTTTCAAAAGCGATCGAGATCGATCCCGGGTGCGCCCGGGCATACCTGCACCGGGGATGCCAGTACAGCAACTCCGGCCAACGGGACAACGCAATATCAGACTTTACCAGGGCCCTTGCCATAAATCCCAGGTTAGAGCAGGCATATATCAGGAGGGGAGCCGATCACTCCAGGTCCGGCAGGAGCCCTGAAGCAATCAACGACTTTTCTGCCGCCCTGAGAATCAATTCCCGCTCAATCGAAGCCCTTTACCGGCGTGGGATCGAGTACAGCCGTGTCGGCAGGAGTGAAGACGCGGTCTTTGATTTCTCGTCCATAATTGAGATATCACCCGATGATGACCGGGTCTACACGCTCAGGGGTATCGAGTTCGAGAAGATGGGCAGGCCAAAGGAGGCGCTTGTCGATTACAACCGGGCAATCGGGTATAACCACGCGAACGAGAGGGCATATTACAACCGGGGCAACACCCTCGCCGGTATTGGCGAATATGATGGTGCCATACGTGATTTTTCAAAGGCAATTGCGATAAATCCGAAAAACTGCGATGCATATTACAACCGGGGGCTCGTGTGTGGGGACAGGGGTTTTATCAATGAGGCCATCATGGACTTTGACAGGGCAATCGAGTTGGATCCAAAGTTCCATGAAGCGTTCTTCAACAGGGGCGTCGCCTATCACAGGATGGGCTTTCTGGAAGAGGCGATACGGGACTACTCGGATGCTATAGTGATTTCTCCCGGAAACGAGAAGGCATACAACAACCGGGGCAATGCGTATGCCTGCAAGGGGCTCTATGACGAGGCGATCTCGGATTTTTCAAGGGCTATCGAAATCAATCCTGAGAATGCCACCGCATACTACAACAGGGGCATAGAGTACGGAAAGCAGGACAGGCTGGAAGATGCCATACCGGATTTTGACAAGGCAATAATGATAAAGCCGGATTTTGCCGAGGCCCACTACAACCGCGGAGTGGCGTATCACAAGATGGGCCTTTTGGATGAAGCGATTGGTGATTACTCGCAGACGATACGTATTGATCCCGGGAGCGAAAAGGCCTATAACAACCGTGGAAATGCATATACCGGCAAGGAGATGTACGACAACGCTATCGCCGATTTCTCGCGGGTCATCAAGCTGAACCCGGAGCATGTATCGGCCTATTACAACAGGGGAATCGCATACAGGGTGAAGAGGCTCACCGATAATGCAATAGCAGATTTCATGAGCGCACTCAGGATCAAGCCGCATTTTTCAGAGGCCCATTACAACCTCGGCAGCATCTTCTATTACCAGGACCGCCACGAGGATGCCTTGAGGGAGTTTGAGCTGGCTCTCTCCATAGATCCGGTCTATTCCAGGGCATACTTAAACAAGGCCCTGGCATGCGAGAAACTATCGCGGTTCCAGGAAGCAAAGTCGGCATACGAAGGATTCATCCGGTCCGCGGACGGCGAATCCGACGAACTGATCGACTTCGTCTCCCGGAGAATCCAGAACATCAGGTAATCTGATTCCCAAACCAGAACGGAAAAAAGATCCCCCCCTTTACGTGGGATAGGGAGTTGGAGGCACTGGGGTCGGGACAGTTGTCACAGGTGTGCCCGGAACGGGCAGGGTGGATGTTGCTACAGGCGTTGGAGAGGAAGGTGAAGACACTGGCGGAGGCGCAGGAAGAGGGGGGAAGGAGACAGGGGTGGACTGGCTGGAACCAGTATTCCTGAGGGTGTCAGAGGTGCTGATGATACGGGGGACGGCACCGGGACGACGATGCTTGCAGGAAGGGGAGCCGCAGGAGGGAGAGGGATTGCTGCAGGCGAAGTAACTGGGGAAGCCGGGACCGACGGGATCGCAATTGATATGGTTTGAGTCGGGGTTGCCGGAGAGACTACTGGGGGGCTACCTGAAGTATCCGGTGGAACCGGGGCAGGTCAGGAACTGGAAAGGTTCCCGGTTCCTGTGGGTGTTGGAGATAGAATCTCTGATGTGCTGGCTGCACCGGGAGTACCAGTTCCCGGTCCTCCTGGAAGCTTTGCACACCCAGAGGTGACTACCAGCATGACAAGGAGAGCCAGGATCAGGTATCTATCGGTCATGACAGAAGGTGACTTGTCGGCCAAACTGATGAATATATGCCTGAAGCACAATCCGGAATAATGTGAGCAAAAAACCCTCCCCGGCACAGCTATGTATATCCCAATTCCGGACCAGGGAAAAAAAGGAAAAAACAGTGCAAAAAGGGGTTATTCCGCATATTGTCATTGCAATCCTGTCTTTTGCCTCCCCGGATTGGAAATAATTTTTCAGGGTTTTATGACCAGCGTGGGAATCCGGCTGTGCGTCACGACGAAGGTGCTCACACTCCCGGCAAGCATCCGCTCCACCTGGCTCTTCCCGACAGATCCGATGACTATGAGATCAGCACCAATATCTGATGCCAGGTTCACTATGGTATTTCCGGGATGTCCAGACATCCGGTGGGCAGTCATGGCCAGCCCGGGCGAAACCATCTTCTTCCATTCAGTAATCAATCTGTCTGATTCCTCTTCCATCTCCCTGATAGCCAGTTCCCGTGCCACGTCACCTTCCGCCCACCCGCTCTCTACCACGTAGACGAGATGAAGCTCTGCATCACTCAGCCGGGCGAGGTCTGAAGCTATGCAGAGGACCTTTTTTGTGAGGGGAGAGCCGTCGATAGCGACGAGTATTTTTAAAAAGACTGTCTCCATTAGCGGAGGATATTACTCTTTTATTATATTAATGTCGCGCAGGAGTAGGAGCGCCTGTGCGTGAAAAGGCAATCCACAGGTATTCAGGGGATATCTCCCTGGAAATAGCCCATCTGGTGCAATGCGTCAAGGGCCGCATTCTGGGTAGCCTCGGCCTTGCTGGAACCGGTCCCCACTCCCGATATGTTTTTGCCTGCGGTCACCCGGTAGGTGAACACGGGGCGGTGATCGAGTCCATCCTTTCGGACAAGAGAGTACACAGGTAATGGCAGGTTCTGTTTCTGAACTGTCTCCTGCAGCTTCTTTTTGTAGTTTTTTCCGGGAGAGAATGATTCTATCTCGTCGGATATGAGAGAGAGAACTATATTGCGGGTAGCATCGAATCCCCGGTCAAGGTACAGTGCTCCGATGAATGCCTCAAATGCATCCGCGATGATTCCCGGGGTTAATGGCTGGTTTTCTGCAACAAGAATGAGATCCTCGTACCCCAGGCCCAGGGACGGCACGAGAACACCCAGGTTCCTGTTCATGGTGACCTCCATCCGCTGCGTGAGATAGCCTTCCGTTTCATCGAAATGGCAGAAGAGGTATTCGGCCACTATGAGATTCAGGACGCGATCGCCGAGGAATTCGAGCCTCTCATTGTCTGGACAGGTGCCGCTCTCCGGGGTCGGCTGGTCCCTGGCATAAGAAGAATGGGTCAGTGCCTGGATATATAGATCCAATGATTCGGGAGGGATCTCTTCCGGTTTTTGCCCAAGCGTTCCAAGGAGCAGATGAATTTTTTTTATATCGATTTTTTTCCTGTTATCCACGAATATTTTCTCCTGAGAAGTGATTATAGACGACACCTTATTTTTCTTCTGACATATGCGGGGCAGGTCTTGTGTATGCAACGACTTCAATTCGATCGAGAAGGCGAGATCAAAAGGTATATCTCCCGCGTATCGAATTTTTTCCCATGACTGAAAGGATGGAGCTTGTATCCATCGGGGTGATACGATCTCCGTACAAAACCCCTGCAGACGCGCCCAGGCAGGGCAGGTTGTCCGGCGCCCTCTCAAAGATCGAGATCGAGGAGGAGTACATGGCAGGTGTGGGTGATCTCGAGGTCTCGCGGCATATAATTGTCCTGTACTGGCTTGACAGGGCAAACCGGGACACACTTTCAGCCACGCCCCCGGGGACTTCACGCAAAAGACCTGTCTTCCAGACCAGATCCCCCCACCGCCCAAACCCGATAGGACTCGCTGTTGCACGGGTGGAGAAGAGGGAAGGCAATACCCTGACGGTAACCGGGCTTGACGCACTCGACGGGACACCCGTGCTTGATATCAAGCCATATTCACCGGGAATCGACAGCATTCCGGACGCAAAAGAGGAATTTTTGCTCTCGGATCGCCCTGAGCCCCGGTACTGAATTTTCCAGGAACAAGGCGATATGAGATGTATAACCAAAATCAGGAATGATCCAACAAACCCGCAGCAAATTCAAACAGTTTTCGTGGTGAATGGAGACGCCTGCTCTCCATGGAAACAGTCCTTCCGAAACGACACTCCTCTTCCCACGAAAAAAGCGAGTCTACAAAAAACACCGAGGGTATGGGGAGATAATGCCTTCGGAGATCCTATTCCACTTTCATCTGCTTTTTCCCCTGTTTCCCTTCGCCTTTCTTGGATGATAACACCTTCTCGGATTCGGATATGAAATCCTTTATAGCCGAATCAAGCTGGCCTGCCGCACCATCGATCTTGGTCTGGATATGCTTTCTTCCTTCCTCGGTTGTAAAGAGGTCTTTTGCAAGGGAGACGACCTTGTTGATTGTGCCCGAAACATCAGCCGAGACTTCCTGAATCCTGGAATCCATCGGTGTTTTCCCTGCCGCCCCTGTCTTTTCTTCGTTTGGTATCGGTTCCTCGACCCATACACCTTTTTCAAAACGTCCCCTGGTACCTGTCATATCTTTTTCACCATCTGTTTTTGATCAATATTGGGAATTCTGCGATGAACCAAATCTTCACCCGACAGAAGAATCCCCTGTCAGATTTTTCAGTATTGGCACTACTCAAATTTTAAGGTAACGTAAGAACCATGAATCCTGGTACATGAGGCGCGTCAGCCAGAAAAATCATAAAGAAGATGGAATCACCTGGCAGGAGACAAGTCCTCTTCCGATCTGATTATCCCGGATCACCGCCTGCTTGAAGAAGGGTATTCCCAAAAATCCAAGCTTTTGACAGAGGGATCAGCAATGTGTCAAGAAGAAGATTCCGGACGAAAAATGCGATCGTGTCTCCCTGCATTCGCCCGGATACTGCTTTTTCTTCCCGGGTTGTCACTGGGCGTGCCGTTTCTCGTGTCAATCGTGACAGAGAATTCACTTTCTGCGATTATCTCACTTGCAGGGACTGCGTTCCTGATAGAATACGGGGCCGTCGTTTTCGGGATCGCACGTGGCATCGGTTTTCTTCCGACCATCGTAGTCACGTCTTCTGTCGCACTCGCGGTTATCCTGACATCATTTGAGTTGTTTGATCTCCTTACAGGAAGATTCGGAAGAGTCGAACAGTTCCTTGAACGAGTGAAGAGGGGGCGAGTCACCGGGTTCATCAGTCACTACGGGATGTGGGGCCTTTTGCCGGGAATCTTCGTCGGAGGATTTTACATCTGTCCTGCAGTCTCATGGATCTTTTCGTGGAAGAGGTCATTCTCTGTCACATTGATGATGGCGGGATACGTCGTGTCGGCAGTTGCAGTCTATATCGTAACAACCGGGATTCTCACGGTCGTATTTTAGGGAGTCTCCTTTCCGAACCGTATTTTGCCCTGTGAATATAGTGGTCCAGGTTGAACGGGGGTCCAATTCATCGGTATATGTCCCGGATATGCACCAATCATTGGCCGGAAACGGAACCCGGGTCTTCTCCAGGTCGGGGAAGTCTTCGGGATACCATCTTCTCCTCGTTGTGCAGACACTCCCATGGCTGCGTCCGTGCCCATTGTGTTCCCGTGGTGGCCCGGCAGGGAATCATCTGGTTTTGAACCATATACAAGAGGGTAAAAAAGGAATGCAAAAACCATGATTTGACCTGGATCAAAATACCCCGTGCCCGATCAGTCCACCTGGTCTTGACGATGGAGAGATGGACCTCCTATCCATGAATTGACGTATATTTGCCGTCCATCTCAGTTATCTTTCCCATACCGGCTAGCACGCAAAGAGCCTCGTCAAGCATCTCCGGATCGACGGAGATACCATACAGCAATCCAAGCCTGTCGATAATCTCCGGTGCAGTTCGTTCCCCTTCCCGCAACACCTTCTCTGCAAAGCCTGACAGATCCTCGAACACTGCCCAGGGATAGACGATCCAGTGCCATTTCGATACCGTCTCCGCGTAATAGTCAGGCAGAAAAGTCGAACAGGTCTTGTGCTGGAGGACACCTGTCCTGATCTCCGCTGGCATACATTCCCGCAGGTAGTCAACCGAGACCGCGAGCGTATCACCGGTATCGGTCACGTCATCGATCACGAGCACTTTCATGCCTTTTATGTCCACTGAAAGGGGGTATCGGACGACAGCCTCTCCTCTCCTCTCTGCTGCAACTCCCCAGTGCTCCACCTTGAAACTTGTCAGGCAGTCCATCAGGAGAAAATCGGCAACCACCCTGCCAGGAACGTAACCCCCTCTCCCGATCGCGATTATCAGGTCCGGTGAATACCCTGACATTCTCACCAGCCCCGCCAGTTTTCTGCCAAGTTCATAGGACCTGGCCCAGGTAACAAGTTCAACCGGGAACGACTCGGGAATCATGGAAAAAATCTCGCCTGCCGGACTGAAAAATCCTTCTGAATGAGCAGGACCAAAAGGGGCTCCCTGGATTGCGTCATTTTCCCAAAAAACTTCAAAAGGACAGGATTAACAGTATTTACCGGTTTATGCAGGAGTAAGTCCCGGTGCACGGGGCACACATGATCAGGGATGAATACAAAGATTTTTTTTTCCGGGTGAAACCATTGTGATGAGGAACAGGGTATGAATCTGTCGATATTTGAAGGAATGGATGAATCGGAAAAGACCAGATACCTTGAATTTCTCCTCTGGCACTATCGCGTTGTCGATGCCTTCTGGTTCATCTATATTGCCGAGCGGTTCGGCCAGCCTACCGCAGAAGAGATAAACGAACAGGTATGGGGACGGGTAGCCTCGATGGCTGCCAGGGACTTGAAAGAGCGGTTCGATATCCGGGAAAAGGGACTGGCTGGCTTTGTAAAGGCGCTCCGGCATTTTCCCTGGGCAATAATTGTTGGTTATGATATCGAAGAGCGGGAGGACGAGGTGATTATTTCGGTTCCATCCTGTCCTACACAGGAGGCGAGGCTTCGACGGGGACTCGGGGAATATGTCTGCCGCGAGATGCACCGTGCAGAATTCACCAGTTTTTCTGAGGAGATCGATCCCGCAATACAGGTGGAATGCCTCTTCGCTCCGCCCGATCCCCATCCACCTGATATGTTTTGCAGGTGGCGTTTCACCGTGCGAAAGGATGCCTGACGATGCCGGTCAGATCTCGGTCGTGTAGCCGGAATAGAGGATATCCAGGCGGTCTCCAAGGGTATCTTTCATGATTTGCGTGGCCTCCTGTCCCGTGCAGTGGCCTGTGATAACCCGGCCGCATCCTGATTCGGAGAGTCTTTTCGCAATTCTCTCCACCTCCTGTCGGCTATCACGTAAGAGATGAAACCCGCCGATGACCGCCTTGATCGGGAGATCCGGGAAACCTTCCTGTGCTGTATCGACCATGTTCAGGATGCCGGAGTGCCCGCAACCGGTAAGCAGGATCATCCCGTCGGTCTCCTTCAGGATACAGAGGATCTCATGGGCGAACGGATCGGGCAGGTATTCATCTTCGTCCCTGATGTAATTTCCGCGGTTACTCTCCGGACGTGGCTCGGCCATACTAATTTTCCTGGTGAGGTGAAGCCAGGGGGTGACATCGCGATTCCCTTCCACCCAGGAGAATCTCTCTGAATTGGCATCAACGAGCGTGTCATCCAGACCGATATACCGGTATTTTTCTGGTCTCTCGCTATATAGCGGTTGATCTGATCCTGATCCCAGGAAAACTGGGGCACGTGTATTGTGTTTGAGGAAGGTCTCCAGGCCACCACAGTGATCATAGTGTCCATGGGAGAGGATGGCGTAATCTACCCGGGAGATATCGACGCCGAGTTTTTCAGCATTACGGAAGAATGTGTCATCCAGCCCCATATCAAAGAGAATTCTCTTTCCGTGATCTTCCAGGTACAGTGAAAGGCCATTCTGGGAGGCAAGATCGTCGCTTCTCGAGGTATTTTCCACGAGCGTTGTAAGGTGCATCGATCAACAGTATGCTCCCGTCAAATTAAAGCTGATTTTCGTACCAATACACCGTCCTTTTCGAATAAAAATATCTAATTCAGTTTTCGTTTGCTTTTGATCGTCCCGACAGGGGAACATGTGGATATTTTCCGAAAAAGATCAGCCATGGCAGGTCATAACGCGGGAGCAAAGCACCATTGGATCCGGGTTCAGCCGGATCCTGGTTTTTCGCGGGCTGAAACGGGCCATGCATTCACGGAAATCTTCAGGCGAATAGATCTCAGGGGAAAAATATCCGGCCGGCTTCTCCTGGAGGGCCGGGTCAGGCATGAAACAGGCGAGCCAGCGAAGAGTGATTCATTTTAGCACCAGACGGTTCCCGTACGCAGAGCCCGGCTTACAGTGAGAATGAATATTTCTGAAGAAGATTTTTATGGAATTTCCCTGAAAGTGTACCGTACGAAAAAACCTGTGTTCCTGCAGGTTTGCCGGGGCAGATCCGTGGATATCATCATCGGAGCGGGCATCGCAATAATCATTGCATTTATCTTCACGTTTACCAACGGTTTCCAGGACGCAAGCGCTATCGCTGCAACATTCATCGCATCCAGGTCCGCCAAGCCGGCACAGGGGATGATACTCGTCGCGGCGATGAACTTTTTTGGAGCAATTCTTGGCGGCAGTGCCGTTGCATTTACCATATCGGGCCTTCTCACGTTGAACCCAGGCCCACAACTCGTGTATATACTCCTTTCGGCGGTATCCTCTGCGGCACTCTGGAACATCACAGCCTGGAGATTCAGGGTGCCGTCTTCTTCCACGCACGCGCTCATTGGCGGGCTTATCGGTGCCGGTATGGCTGCTGCCGGCATTGAGAGTGTAAACTGGGGTATCAGTGATTTGGTGGCAGCACCTCATGAACTCCAGGGCTTTACCAAGGTGCTCTTCTTTCTCATGCTATCGGTCTTCCTCGGATTTGCGGTAGGTTATCTGATGAGGAAGATGTCAGGAGTCGTCCTCAAAAACGCCCGGCGATCCGCAAACCGGCAGATCGTGCGGCTCAACTGGATCGCCGCTGCAGTCATGTCGTTTGCAAACGGCGCCAATGACTCGCAGAAACAACTTGGAATCATCGTGCTGGTTTTGTTTGCCGCCGGGAAGGTCCAGACGCTTGATGTCCCCTTCTGGGCCCGTCTCATCTGTGCGATCATGCTCGCGGCAGGGACAGTGGGGGCCGGATGGCGGGTTATGTCAACACTCGGCCGGCGCATCTTCAAGATCGAACCGATCCATTCGTTTGATTCCCAGGTCTCTTCGGGGGCCACCATCGCCATATCAAACCTTGCCGGCGCACCCATATCTTCAACCCATATCATCTCGAGCTCGGTGATCGGGGTCGGTTATGCAGAGAATTCTCAAAAGGTCCAGTGGTCTGCGGGAAAGGAGATCTTTCTAGCAATGATTTTAACCATTCCCATTGCGATGATTATCTCTGCACTCGTGTTCACGCTCATCAGGCCGTTTATCGGGAGTTAGATTGCAATGACAAGCGGGAAGAGAAGAGGAAGGATAGAGGGGATATTCAGTTCGATATTCCCTGCCAAATACGATTTTGAAGAGATGCTCTCACGCCAGGCTGACCGGACCCTCACCGGCGTAAAAACTCTTTCGGACTGGCTGATGACGACCCCACTAGGAGATCCGGTCGTGCTGAAACAGATGGAGAACGAGGTCGACTCTTTGCGATACGACCTCGAAGAGAAGCTGATCGATGCGTTCTCGACGCCATTCGACCGCCAGGACATCTACAGCCTTTCACGTCAGATGGACTATATCCTCAATTACACCGCCGAGATTGCCAAGGAGATGTATGTCTTTGGAGTGGAACCGGACGAACCTATACGGGAGATGACAAGAGCGCTCCTGGGGGGGACGCGATGTATGGCTGAAGGTGTGCGGGTCATGAACACCGACCAGAAGAGGGTCAGGAGACTGATCAGGCGGGCACGGGAGGCGATGCACCGGATTGAAGACCACTATATCGAGAGCATGGGCATCCTGCTCAATTCCGACGACGCCCTGGGCGCGATGAAGAAACGGGAGATCTACCATCATCTGAGGGATGCAGGGAGAGCGCTCCGTTACACCGTGGACATTCTTCACAAGGCTGTCGTGGGAATCGATATCGGTTCCGAATAATCAGTCCCCGCCAATACCCTGGCGGACGGCCCGGATTCCCCCACAGCCAGTTATTTTATACCAGTTCTTACAGAAGGTGATGCATGGATATCACAAAGATTCCTCCCATGGAGAAAGAAGAATATGACCGTCTCATAGCGGACGGATACGTATGCCGGATCGCGTTTACCGGGGATTCCTTTCCATACATAGCCCCGTTTCTGTATGTCTTTGATGGGAAGTACATGCATTTCCTGCCGACAAAGTACGGCCGCAAAATCGACTATTTCCGAAAAAATCCCGCGGTATCGGTTGAAGTCGAGAGTTATGCCCGTGATCTCTCGTGCTTTACCTTCGTCAGCCTGCAGGGATATCTCGAAGAGATAACGGATCCGGGGAAGAAAAAAGAGATCAGGAAGGGATTCGTCGATCTTATCCGATCACGGGATCTCTCCTCAAATGTCCTGTCGGCACTCGGCTTCTCGCCGGGTGACTCCCCAGAGACCATTGTCGGCCAGGAGAAGAACCTGGTATGGAGACTTGTCAGGGTAAAGGACATCGTGGCCCTGAAAAACGAGTAGTCTGTCCCAAACCCGACCAATCAAATTCACGTTTTTTACTGGCTGGACCTACACCTATCCTTACCTTATCAGATATTGATTCCTTTCCAGGCCATAAAGCCTGTCTGTCCCCAAAGAGCAGGATGAGAATTCCCCCTGCCAGAATGGCGCTCTTTCCCGGCACAACACCTCGTGAGTCACCTCGTGAACATGGATTCAGCCTCTGGAGATATTCACATTGGAGCAAAAAAGTGGAGATCCGTTCCGGGACACAGACCTTGAAGGAGAAAAATGGCTAAACCATATCCCCGTGAATACTGGTTCTGGAATATCAGGGATACGGGGTGATATTTTCGGCCCAGAAAACACCTTTATTCCGGTATGTACCGCTTTCTTTCCATTTTCCTTCGACACGCACAATATCGCTGTTCTCTATTCCTTCAACGCTCACTGCAGGCAATTCCGTCCTGTTGTCCTCAACCATCAGGTCGTACCATACCTCTACCGATTCACCGCCCGAAGTGAGGTAAAAACACGGGCAGTTCAGCTGGCCGAGGAGGGATACACGTCCGATAAGGGTTACGGGAGTCTCGTATACCTGGTCGGCAGCGAGTTCTCCGACGGTCATGATCCCTGTTGGAAGACCTGCTGACCGGGTTACCTCTGTCACCTCTCCATCCACCACGGTCACTGCAGTCACGACATGGTCGATTACATCGGGGTCTTTCATGGAGAGCATGTCATATCCGAAGGTAAATTCCCAGCAGTACGGGCACGGGAGAGTCTCTGTCCCGGTCAGGCGAAGGTTCGTGCCGCTATACTGCATGAACTCTTCCGTATCCTTCACGTAATCCTCTGCGATCCGCCTGCTCTCCTCCATCGTCACATGTCCATTGCCACTCTTCTGGATCGAGGTGAGTTCGATGGGCGTGCCCCACTGGGCGATCGTGAGCAGGTCCTCCCGTGCAGTCCCTGAAAAGCGGACCGAAAGCCCGTCTATCTGGTACTCGTCTTCCAGGTTCAGGGGCAGGTAACGCGTTCCATCATCGGCCAGGATTCCATAGAACCCGCCCTCGATATCCTGGTAAACCACAATCCCGGTCCCCGACACGGCGTCCTGGGCGGCGGGCTCTTCGATGCATCCACAGAGGAGAATGAGACTAATGGCAACGACGAAAACGGCCACAGACCATCCCCTGCTACAAAGAGATCTCTTCATCGGGGTCCTGTTTCGATGGAAGAATCATAAATATACTGGTGAAGGGAAGGTGGACTCAATCGATCGGGTGAGTTCCGGGACGTGATGTCCCGCAGGAGACGGAAAGTCTCACCGAGTTTATGAAAAAACCGGTCCTTTCCCGTCTATATGGCAGTACTGTCAGAGGAGATGCCTGTCTGTTCAGAATCGGATTCGTTTCGAATCATTGCCTGATCATACACTGCCTGGTTATAGAATCCCCTGTGATGCCCCGACTCACCCATATCCTCTCCCTGCCCCGTAGACCCTCAATCCCCGCTATGGTGCCCGGACCTCGCTATTTTTCCGGCTTCGCCATCAAGCGAATTCAGAGATCCTCGATAAAAGAGAGAGATGTTATTCATTCTACCATATTATTCGGCTGAAAAGAGATCAGGGATGTTTACTCCCTTCATACCGGAACGTGGCCTGATGCATCGATCCGTTCTGCTTTCGTTGTACCCGTGCCATCGCTCACGATCACGGTCCACCTGGGCACCCAGCAGAGGAGGAATGATGTAACACTGATCCCGGTCTTTGTGGGTTTTATCGCTATATTTCCGATCTCGTTCGCAGCATTCTCCCAGCGGGCCCTGATCTCTGCCGCTTCGTCCTCGAATTCTTCCTTCAGTTCTTTTATATCTTCTTCGAGGGCGCGGACAGTCTCTTCTGCTTCCCGTGCGGTCATGGTCGCGGAACGGCTCTGCCGGTACTTGCCTGCCGCAGTCGATACAGACCGGGAACTCTTCCGTCCAAGCAGGGCACCGAGGACCGATTCCCCGGCAGAGATCAGTGTCTCCCGTTTTCGTGCCTCGGCATCCTCCAACTTTTTATCTGCTTTCATCCCGGCCTTCCGGAGACGCTCTTCCAGCTTCTCAACCTTCGCCTCGTGTTTCTTCCGGAGATCGTCCACCTCCGCATCTCTCTTCTCCCGCATGGCAAGACGGGCCCGGAGGAGGAACTCGTTTTCGGGTTCGCCAGGTTTCGAGACGAGCCCGGCATCAGGAGAGGTGTAGAGTTTCAGTTCCCGGGTGTGGGCAAGGTGATCCACCAGGCCTTTCTTCAGTGATGAAGACTTCTTCAGGGCGCGAACGACATCAGGCGGTGCGGAGTATCCCGCATCAGGGGATGGTGATGACGGGAGGGTGTCGGGAGTCCCGGGGAAATGCCGGGCACTCTCCCATGCAACCTGGCCCGCGGATGAGAACGGGGCAAGCAAAGAGAACTCCCGCTCTGCGTCCTCCTCCAGCTTCGAGCTCCGGTAACGGATCCGGCCGCCAGCAAGTATCATCGGTTCATACACGGCTGAAGATTGCGCAACCTTCCCGCCACCTTTCAGGAGTGCGTCCGCTTCCGCTGCCTCGCGGGTGATCCGGACCGGGAGATAACGCTGGCTTATATCGGCAGGAAGCGTCGGCGGCAGGGCCGAGGCCTGTACCAGTGGCAGTATCCCCGCGGCCCCTGCAGGAGATGCCTCTGGTGGCGTACCGGTTGATTCGCCGGCGGACGTTGCAGGACTGCTCCTGGTTGCTGATCCACTGGTATCGGGTCTTCTCCCGTCCATCAATGTGCGGACCTGCTCGCGGCTGAGCGGTCCCCTGAGGTAGCTCATCGCCCACCGGGTACTGAAGATCACGGGGGCATCCTCGTGCACGTTATGGAGGAGAAAGACGCGGCTGTCGAGCGACGAGAGGATATCGGAGAGGTCGGCGCGGGAGAACCCACCTCCCTGGACGGCTCCTTCGAGGCCGTCAAGGACACGGTCACGGTCCTGCTTTGTCTGGAGCCTCCCAATGAACCAGGTGCCGGTGTTGGAGAGGCCCTTGTAGTCGAGGTCGACCGGGTTCTGGGTCGTCAGCACGACCCCGAGGCCGAATGCCCGTGCCTGTTTCAGGAGGGTGAGCATCGGCTCCTTGCTCGGCGGGTTTGCAGTCGGAGGGAAGAACCCGAAGATCTCGTCCATGTACAGGAGTGCACGGAGGCTTGTTGTCCCGCTCTGGGTCCTGATCCACGAGAGGACCTGGTACAGGAGGAGCGTGACAAAGAACATCCGTTCCTCCTCGTTTAAGTGGGCGATATAGAAGATGGAATGGCGGGTTTTCCCGTCTGGGGTTGCGAGGAACCCGGGGATGTCAAGCGGCTGGCCTTCCATCCATGACCGGAACGAGGGGGCGGCGATTATGTGATTCAGCCGCATGGCCAGCGGAGTTCGTTCCTTTGCCGGGAAGAATGTCTCGATATCGAATGCACCGACCTGTGCGAGGGGAGGGTTCTGGATTGCCCGAATAAGCGTGACCAGGTCAAGGTCCTCTCCTTTCCGCCAGAAGTGTTCGAAGATAGAGGAGATGAGGATGTGTTCCCGCGAGACGAGCGGATCTGCGTCAAGCCTGATAAGGGCGAGTAGGGCTGTTGCCGTACCCGATATCTTCTCCCGGATCAGCTCCGCTTCGGTATCCCAGGAGAGATCCGGGGCTGCAAATGACTGTATGACCGAGACCGGGACGCCCGCATCGCTTCCGGGGGTGTAGATGACCAGGTCCGCGGAGTCACGGAGCGTCCGGATCCGTTCCCCGTCCTGTCCCCAGGATGAGAGCCCGCTCTTCCACGATTCCGCCTGTTTCGCGGCAAAATCCTCAATAGACAGCCCCTTCCGGCGGGCATCGTCGGGGTTGACCCAGGGGAGAAAGTCCCCGGGGGCGAGGTCGGGGAACATGAGCAGCCGGTTGGTTATGTCCCCCTTGGGATCGATGATGATCGCAGGAACGCCATCGATTGCCGCCTCCTCGAGGAGGTCCACGCACAGCCCGGTCTTCCCGCTCCCGGTCATCCCGATACAGATCGCATGGGTGGTGAGGTCACGGGAGTCGTACATCACGAGCCGGTCAAGCAGCTGCTGCTTTTCAAGGCTGTACTCCTTTCCCAGGTAGAATGCACCCAGTTTTTCATAGTCCATGTGAAACAGGTACTAGTGTGCTCATCTGCTTTTATAAAATGGTTGGATATATACGGAAGAAGTCGTTCAGGGGGTTAGACGCCGTTTGTCTGACGTGTGATTAGCAGACCGCAATACCGTTCTAAAACACCCGGACTTCAGAAGATTTCATCAGGAATAACGATGAGATTATCTATTGGAAAAGGGCACTCACGCAAGAATACTTCCAGAAACGGCTGAATGATAGACATGAACCGCACGTTTACCTGTATATTCAATACTCTCTTTGTCGCCTTTGGAATAATTCTGGCCGTGAATTTTATTCTTACCGATGCGATTGCATATACCGGGGCTATCAGCCGGGAGTTTTCCAATATCTGTATCATTGTCTGTTCAATCGCCCTGACCGCGATCATCGCTGCGCTGAGGATTGTGTACAAAGACGTCGACAACCCGCCCCTTGATGAACCGATTCACATCCTGTCCGGAATCCCTGTTATCGGGGTCCTTTTCGGTCTCTTGTCCTTCTATTTCAGCTATACCGATATCTTTCTTTCAAGGATCCTTGCCGGGGCGTCCCTTGTTGCGACGATCTCAAGCGTTACAATCATCTATTCGGTCTTCATACTGCGACGGGACAGGCTGTACCATTCCTGATCCATTCTCTTCTCCTCTCACGGTTCTCTTTGTCGCCCGGCTCCATATTTACGCAACGCAGCAAGCGATTCGGAGAACCGCCTTTCCTACAAGGGCCTGCCAAACTCCGGCTCCGCCCGGCGATTTTTTCGAATCAGCACAAGCCTGCAGGAGAGGCCAATTGCCCGATGGAACCGTTCGACGGGACAGCACACGAAAAACCAACGAAAAAAGAGCCTCCTCGCTGCTTTGTGTGGGGAGACTGAATCGGATTGGTATCTCCCATATCAATTCAGTCACTTACAACTGCTGCCGGGGCATCCTCACATAACTCATACCCAATTGCCCAAATTATGACTGTGAATCTGAAGGTGACCGCAGTTCACCCGGGATCGAGGGCGAAAAGTCTCGCGGTATTTTTTCGGGCGGCGGTGTGGCATCGCACATGGGGGTGTGGAGGCGGATAACCCCCCAAAATGTATCGGGTTTCAATCAATCCTACCCGCACCAGGTAGAAAAGAGCTAAAAAAAGAAGAGAGATCTTATTTATCCTGGATCATGACGCCCCATTCGACGACATGGAAGCCGTCACGGACGATCTTTTCCGGGTCTGTCACCGGTTCGGGGACGGTCTCGAATGGTCCTGCATAGAACCAGAGGCGGAATACCTCGTCGGGTGTCGGGGTGATGAAGAGCGGCATGACCTCATTCACAGCATCGGTCTCCTGGGGGTAGAAGACATAGTCAATGTCATCGGAGAGGTACTCGTCCCAGTAGTCGATGAAATCTGTGCACTCTTTCTCGTTGAAGCCGTACTGCCCGAGCATGGAGGCCATGTCCTGCTCGCGGTCTGTTGCATGGATAACATAACCCTCCTCTTTCTGCCACACTGAATCAGGCACCATTGCTTCATAGAAGAGGAAATCCCCCGCCCCGTTCAGGCTGCCGGAACAGATCTCGGCCTGCCACCCAATCCCGGGCTGATAGGCGGGTTCGGATACCGTGATTGCGCGTTCCGGTGCAAGCCGCACATGGGCGCACAGATCCTGGTCACTGTAGAGGTAGATGTTCGGCTTCCTCGCAGTAACGTCGTCGAAGATGAGCGTGTTGATGGAGGGGTGATGGTAATTGATGAGATCAAGGGGGTTGTCGTATTGCACTGACCCGTGGAGACCCGACAACGGGAAACCGGGGTGAGTCAACTGGAAACCATCGAGTACCGAGTAGCTGGTATACGTATCAAAAAAGCTGGCTGTGAAAGGAGTGTGTTGGTATGCTATACTCTCCTGAATGATATCAGTTCTCCCAAGAGCTATTGCTGAGGGGGTAAAAAGACTCAATATCAGGAGACTGAAGACGACTATTGATAGTATTTTCTTCATATCCCTGGGATATGATATCCGGGATTAATAATTTTTCCAACCAGCTGGATCTATGCTTCAAATCTACCGGCAGACGGGATGGGGGATTGCAGGGAGCTCATACCACCCGGTTTTTTGTGGGGGATTATCGCAATTATTGTCATTATTTTGTACGAGATAGTAAGATGTTGCCAATTGGTACACAGCAAATAGTTTGATAGTACTAAAATTGCCTTTCATACACGAAGTTGACATTGAAAAATTTTATTTGGTTCTTTTCCTAATTCATCGTGATTAAAATGGGTTTATTTAAAAAAATCGGGGATGCGCTGAATAAAATTGATTATCATATTGCTTCTGATCCTGAAGTTGTTGGGAGAAGGTTTGAAGATCACGTCGAAAAATTATTTGTTCAAAAGTATTTCCTTCTCACCGAAAAAACTCATTCTTTTGATACAAATAAACAACGATATGTTGAAAGTAGCCTTAATCCAGATTTAATCTGGACATATAAGCCGAAAGGGGAGCAATTTGCGGTTGAATGTAAATACAGATCCGCTGCATCAATTGACAATCGGGGAAGGTTGAATATTGCATCCCAGGAACAATTAAACCGATATAAAGCATTTTCAGAACAAAGAAAGATGCCAGTTTTCATGGTTATTGGATTGGAAATGGCTGAAGATGATGGTGATGATGATTTGCCGAATGTTGAAAAATATATGTCTTGTATTCCAATTAACGAATTGAGATATACTGCAATTTATGATACTGTTTTTTCGAAATATGAACGTCCTTATGATAAACCGTTTTTCTGGAAAAATGGAAATTTATTCTAAATTTTGTAATGGATAGCTTGTAGCATACAAGATCGAGGTGCTGGAGATGGCATGGAAATCGATCCATCAGATCAATATAAATATGGTTATTTGTATACAAACATGCACAATGAACGGTATGCTGCAAGCAGGGTGCATTTTTATGCTCTGCCTGGCGCTCATCGGCAGTGCGGCGGCACTATCACTGGGTGACCTCCAATCAAGATCCCGGATCGGGCTTATCGATACCGGATCCCAAAGTTCACCAGTATTGCAGAGTGCAATTTTTGAAGATCAATTACTTCGCAATATACCCCAGGAATATTCAATGGACCCTGAAACACCATGGACTCCGCTTGACGAACCAATTCCAGTAAAGTTCATGCGTTATAGTTCAACGGGAAGTGATGTCTATTCAGTCAGGATCGATGGATATTATGCTCATTCATTCATACCGCACCTGGAGTTGACACAAAGAAATTAGAATGTGTAGTATTTCAATTTATTTTACATATCTGTTTTCCGCTTCAAAAACGAAAAAATTTCCAGGCATTTTTGCAATCCGGGTAATGATTTTTCCATCGAACCGTGCGGTTACAATGTTCAACTTTTCGCACAGAAAACGTATTAACGATGAGCGACTATTGGCTCGTGTCGCAGGGGGGTTTTCCAGATACACATATCAATAAATCCCGCTGCAGCCCGAAGGCCAAAAACGGCATCGGTTTTTCGGAAAAACCCTTTTCGCGTTGTGCCTTCGTGAAAGATAAGAAGTGGAGGAGAAGATGAACTACACGAAAAGATACCTGGCAGGCATCGCAGGTGCGCTCCTCGTCTGCCTTCTCGTCGTCGGTCCGGCAAGCGCCTACGACGCGGATACCGCCTGTGCGAGCCTATTGGACGTTATCGCAGGGGGTGGCGACCTTACAGCACTCGAACTGGTCATTATAGACCTGGACGGTTCGTATAACACACAAAAACTCTGGACCGAATCGATAATCGATCCCGAGGTTTCGCTTGCTGCAAAACTCCGCAATACCATTGAAGACGAGGAACAGGTACGTGATATATCCCGGATAATCCTGACCCTGGTTTCCGGAGAGGAGCGGGTCTCGTATAAGCTCTCTCCCGGAACCAGCGTGTTCGTCGAACTTGGAGAGCCCGTCCCCTTCCCGGAGTTCCCTGATAACGTTCCCGAAGAGACGAAACGCATGCTCTTTATCATGAAGAATTTGAGGAACATCACCGAATCGAACATGCAATCAAACGGATTTTTGGACGCGTTGAAGCAGAGGAGCAGGATCGCGGATCTGTTTGGGACCACCGCAGTGAAATCGGCACATAGCGGATTGCTTCTTGAGCAAACGCCCGGATCAAGGATTGGGGCAATTTCCACAAAAGATGCGGAGTTGTCACGCATCGGGATTGTAACAGCGCCAGATTCTGCGAACGTGATCGGTTATTCGATGGGTTCTCGTGATCAGGGCGGGCGTCTCCTGCAATTCATCCAGGGGACGACTTCAACTGTGGGATCGGATGGGGTCCCCGGGGGAGTGGGGGTTTCGTCCACGAGATCGGAGATCATCGCCCAGGCAGGGTGGGGGGATGAAAACCCCTGATCTCTCCCGCCTGATTGGATCAGGAGACGAATCAATCTTTGGCCTTGCTGAATACCGGATTGTAAGAGGATAATAAAATGGAATTAAAGGAAAAAATGAGCGAAAACTCCAGGATTGGAATCACTGTCATCATTTTGGCAAGCATGATGCTTGTGCCGGGTATTGCTGCTGGAGACGGACCTGCCTTTCCAGGATACATCGAATCCGTAACTCCGGGTGTTTCTGTCGATGTTGTGATCAGGACAGGCGGAGATACACAAACCGGCCAGAACGGACCCGCTGAAGTTCCTGAAGATGAGTGCGTCATGACAGAATTGTCACCAATTTCCGCACATGATTTATTGGATCTCTTTTCGACATCGAGGCTTGCCCAGATCTCTTCGATCAGCGAATATGAACCAACGATTTCCAGTATGCACGGTGAAAATGCGGAATACCGGGTTTCCGGATCAATCGCCCGGGTGACCCAGAGCACATCTTCGAGATCGGATATCATCTCCCGGGCAAGAGGGACAGGATAACCCTCTCCCCCTTTTAATTATACACTTCCCACCAGGTTCACCGCCACAGCAGTTCCATCCGCTCCTCGTTGGATCCGACATCCTTCATTCCTTTTCGCTATAATCGTGGGTTTCCGCCCGGCAGCCGGGCTGGGCCCCCCGGGCTCTTTCCATGTACCTGCACTACGAGAAATTCACACGAATAACAACGTGCAAATGTTGTTTGTAAAAAAAGGGATTCAGGGGAGCATTTCACGCCGGTGAGAAATAGATCGCCTGGTCGTAGAGGATCTCGTTGCAGACCGGCCCGATACCGGTCTCCGCCTCGATATATGTCCTGAACGCGATACGCACAGGGACTGTTTCGGGAATCCCGAGGCCTCCACAGCAGCACGGAACCTCGGTGCATCCTGCCTCCCCGTTGCAGTGCCGTGCGAACTTCCACACGTAGAAGAGATCGGCATTGGGGTTCCCCGGCAGGTAGGAGTTCGCCGAACCTGCGATATCGGCATCGGTGACCGCGACGACGCCGTTCAACGCCTCTGTCCCATAGACGGCGATATTCGTGTACAGCACCTTCCCGGTTGCCTGGTGGTTGACACCATATACGATGAGGAAATCATCATCGCCAAGGAGGTAATCCCCGTTTCGCAGGTAGAGTGCATCCCGGTTATCACCCAGTGCATCGGTTTCCCGCTGGAGCGAATCGAACCCTTCGAGGACCCAGATATCGGTTTTGTTGCCGGAGACGACCATCCCGTCTCCGTGCCGGGCGATGATGGCCTCCCGGAGCGTCTCCTGGTCATCCAGGAAGTCGAGTTCGTGGGCGTCGCCCGTTCCCCTGACGAGGAGATGAGGCACGCCGTAGGGTTGTTGTGTATGGGTGATGTTGGGAGTGATCCTGAAGACGCGGCCGGGAGTGCTGTTCATGTACTCCATCCCGAGCGTCTCGTTTGCAAAGAAGGCAAGCCGGTGTATGAACGCGATGGTATCCGAGGTGTTCGCCAGCCCCATCCTGATGAGGCCGGACGGGATGATGTCATCGTTCATCACGTTCGTGGAATACCCTGCACGGAGGGCGGCTTTCCGCACCAGTTCATTCGTGCCCCTGTCTCCGGTGGTGATGATCATGACCGGTTTCTGGTAGGGACCCGATGAGACCTGGCCCGGTATGTTGCCGGTCTTGATACGGTAATTGTTGACGGTGTCCCCGAGACTTGCGAAGATCCTGGCGTAGTCACCCAGTTCATCGAACCAGCGTGTCCCGATGTAACTCCGGTAGCTGAAGTATTTCACTTCGGGGGGCGTGGTCCCCACGAAGACGATCGCCTCATCGGGTTCCATGAAGTAGTCCAGCCAGAGGCCCTTGTTGTCCGGCCTGATGGGAGCATCGGAGACTCTGCCCCCCTGGGCAAGACCGGGGTATCCCGGGAGCTTGTAGGTGAGGTAGGGGGTGCTCGGGTTGTTGCCGTAGCAGCTCGGGATGATCTGCGCATCATACATGGCAAGTACGTCGAACAACTCGAACTTCCCCTCCTGGACGGTGAATCCTTCCCGTTCGAGTGCCGAGATGAACGCACCTATCTTCTCCGACCCGTCGCCTTTCTTTGGCAGCGTCACGAAGAGGAACTTCTCCTGCCCTGCGACCACCGTTGCCGTGCGGTTGACAGTCACATACCCCATCTTCGATAACGAGACCGTGCGTTCTCCGGGCTCAAGATCTCTCACGACGAGCGGGGTCGCCCCTGCCGGTTCTCCATCCAGGAAGACCGATGCTCCCGATGGCGAGGACTGGATACGCAGGCTCCCGTAGAGGGGTGCGAGGGTCCCGGTTACGACGGTCGGTCTTCCGGCAGTAATGGTCACATTCCTTTCATACGGTGCGTACCCGTCCTTTGCGAGAACGAGACGATGCTCGCCTGGCTCGACTCCGGAGACCGTCCCTGGGGTTTGGCCCTTATCATCCCCGTCAAGGAGGATGGTCGCCCCGGACGGGACAGAGATGACGCTCAACACCCCGGAGGAGATCGGAGTCCTCGTCGGGGTGGGACCGGGACCTGACCCGGTGGCATGGACGACGAAGACCGATGTCGGCTGGATCCCTGACATCCCGGGAGGCGTGTCAGGGCAGAGGTTTGCCGATGCCTGACCAGCGACGAAGAGGACAGAGAGACCTGAGCCGTCAGCAGGATCCGTGTATGCGGCTTCCTCACCGGGGAGGAGGGTCCCGCTCCATACCTCCGCACCGTTCCGCACGATAGTCACGTTTGCCGCCTGTGCCGTGCAGACCGCACCGGAACAATCCCCGCAGTCGGGCTGCGTCTCGACGTCCAGGGAGTATCCCGCGACCAGCGGTGCACGGAGGAGACCCAATTCACCAAACAGGTCGGTCGCATGGAGCGGCTCCGATGAATAGAGGGGTGTCAGGACACCGATACTGATCCATCTCTCCCCCTGTGTCCCGATGCTCCCGGCCATCACAGAGGATCCTTTCCCGAGATGGTCAAAGACCGAAGGATCGGGCACGGTGCCGGTGAGCATTGTCGGGGTCATCGGTATCCAGGAGCACGGGTTCTCCCTCCCGTCGTATACGCAGCCCCACTTATGAGTTGCGAGGATGGTGACGGTGTTGTCTGATTCCGAGACGCCGATCACCGACCCGCGGAAGCTGTACGACGGGAGCGTGGCTCCCGCAGGAAGGCAGCAGGCGCACAGGGCCAGGATCAGGAATATGATAAAGAGCGTTCGTTTTTGGATCATACGGTAATCTCCACCGGACTGGGCCGGTTAGAATGTGGAACGATATACAACAGAGTATTTAGGTGTGTTGAATTGAAGCGGTGTGGGGGAGTAGAGGCTGGGGATGCCCTCCTCACTCCCGGCATTCCGGGGCTGCATTGGAGGACAATGGGGGGTGCCAGCCCATCTCCCGGGGGGTATATGGAGGATGGCAGTTTACCGTGGAAGTGTGGCCTGCCCGATGCCAATCTCCATCAAGTCCTCGCCGATGATCAATCTCCCGGAAAAGTGCTGCTTCACCCGCATCAGCTTCACCGGATCAATGTTTCCAGGAACGAAGTGATTGAGGACCAGCGTATCGACACTGCAATTGGTGGCGACCGAACCGACCTCGTCGATGGTCGTGTGGGATTTCAGCAGGTGCGTCTTCAGCGCATACGCGGGAGTCCCCTCCTCGGGATACCCCATTCGTTGATCGATCCAGTCCCTGTCGATGACCTCGTGCACCAGGATGTCGGCCCCGGCGGAGAGTTTCTCCAGGTTGCCTTTCGTGTCCGCACCTGTGTCGCCCGAGAAGACGACCGATCCGTCGTCGGTGTCGAACCGGTACGCAAACGAGGGGAATACCTGGTGGTGGTCGACGAGGATTGCGGTCACGACCACGTTCTCATCCCTGTATATCTCGAAAGGCTCCATCGCGGCGCAGGTGATCGAGTTGGGGAGATCCACTTCGGGGACCGGGAAGTCGATATCCCCGGGCATAGTGCCCCCGATCTCCCTGATCTCGACCAGTTTCGTGTAATCACGATAGGCATTGTCCAGCGTCATGTCATTGATCGCCTGCGCATAGGCCTGCCAGATATGGCTCGTCATCAGCCGGGTACCGGGGGTGGCAGTGACAAGGGCGGGATCTGCACTGTCCGTATAGATGACCGTACCGCTCTGGTTGAGGTACTGGGATTTATCGACTTCAAGGGCTCCCCTGTCTGCCGGACCGATTACCACCAGGGGTACGATGGAGACCACTCCTGTATGGGGATCTGTCCGGGTTCCGAGGCCGGACCCTGGACCTATCAGGAGAAGAGAGGGATAATCCGCGACATGATCCGGGTGGAGATGGGTGAAGAAGAGTGCCCTCGCATCCTCGAGGAACGTGGACGTGGTAGCACCGCTCCCGCCTTTGTTGAACGCCTGGGAGAGCCTCGCCGCCGAGCCCTGCCCGAGGTCGACGATATAGATGGTATCGCCGATAACGAGCGCTGACGAAGAACTCGCACGATCCGAATCCGGCCACCAGCTCACGCCACCGGTGGTACCCAGGAGCACCAGCCGTGTCTTCTCCGACCCGTCGCCTTTCCTTGGCAGCGTCACGAAGAGGAACTTCTCCTGGCCTGCGACCACCGTTGCCGTGCGGTTGACTGTCTCATACCCCATCTTCGATAACGAGACCGTGTGTTCTCCGGGCTCAAGATCTCTCACGACGAGCGGGGTCGCCCCTGCCTGTTCTCCATCCAGGAAGACCGATGCTCCCGATGGCGATGACTGGATACGCAGGCTCCCGTAGAGGGGAGCAAGCGTCGCGGTTACGACGGTCGGTCTTCCGGCGGTGATGGTCACGTTCCTTTCATATGGTGCGTACCCGTCCTTTGCGAGGACGAGACGATGCTCGCCGGGCTCGATGCCGGAGATCGTCCCGGGGGTTTGGCCCTTATCATCCCCGTCAAGGAGGATGGTCGCCCCGGACGGGACAGAGATGACGCTCAACACCCCGGAGGAGATCGGAGTCCCCGTCGGGGTGGGACCGGGACCTGCCCCGGTGGCATGGACGACGAAGACCGAGGTCGGCTGGATCCCTGACATCCCGGGAGGCGTGTCAGGGCAGAGGTTTGCCGACGCCTGCCCGGAGACGAAGAGTACAGAGAGGCCTGACCCGTCTGCAGGATCCGTGTATGCGGCCTCCTCGCCGGGGAGGAGGGTTCCGCTCCATACCTCCGCACCGTTCCGGGAGATCGTCACGTTTGTCGCCTGTGCCGTGCAGACCGCACCGGAACAATCCCCGCAGTCGGGCTGCGTCTCGACGTCCAGGGCGTATCCTGCGACCAGCGGTGCACGGAGGAGGCCCAGCTCACCAAACAGGTCGGTCGCATGGAGCGGCTCCGATGAATAGAGGGGTGTCAGGACACCGATACTGATCCATCTCTCCCCCTGTGAACCGATGCTCCCGGCCATCACGGACGATCCTTTCCCGAGATGGTCAAAGACAAATGGATCGGGGACGGTGCCGGTGAGCATTGTCGGGGTCATCGGTATCCAGGAGCACGGGTTCTCCCTCCCGTCGTATACGCAGCCCCACTTATGAGTTGCGAGGATGGTGACGGTGTTGTCTGATTCCGAGACGCCGATCACCGACCCGCGGAAGCTGTACGACGGGAGCGTGGCTCCCGCAGGAAGGCAGCAGGCGCACAGGGCCAGGATCAGGAATATGATGAAGAGCGTTCGTTTTTGGATCATACGGTAATCTCCGCCGGTGTATTCCGGAAAGAATGGTGAATGGTATGCAGGGGAGGATATAGGTATATTGAAATGATGGGCGACAAAGAATTCAGCTAGACTGAATGACCTGATGAA
>Ga0334886_1001065_pt1 | contig 34832 bp, 30 predicted proteins | sample GraSluR1_MG_9_FD_207232 | JGI IMG/M metagenome (GOLD analysis project Ga0334886, IMG submission 207232) | Sludge microbial communities from methane-producing bioreactor in Wageningen University, Netherlands - Granular Sludge_27_06-R1 | ecosystem: Engineered > Bioreactor > Anaerobic >... | reverse complement strand
GCCAGAATCGCCTGCGGGGTGCAGGGCATGTTGGCGCCCTCGGCGACCGCGACGAGACCGTTGCTCAGCAGCGCGGCGGCGGCGTCCCCATCGAGTTCGTTCTGGGTGGCGCACGGCAGGGCGACATCCACCGGAACATCCCAGACCGAACCGCCGGGCACGAAGGTGGCAGCGGAGCCGCGGCGGATGGCGTAGTCGGAGACTCGTCCGCGTTCGACCTCCTTGACCTCCCGGAGCAACTCCAGGTCGATGCCGGCCTCGTCGATCACGTATCCGCTCGAATCCGAGCAGGTGATCACCTGGGCGCCGAGCTCCTGGGCCTTCGCGGTGGCGTAGATCGCGACATTGCCCGAGCCGGAGATCGACACCGTCTTGCCGTCGAAGCTCAGGCCGCGAGTGCCGAGCATGCGATTGGTGAACATCACGAGTCCGTAGCCGGTGGCCTCGGTGCGCACCAGAGAACCACCCCAGGTCAGGCCCTTGCCGGTCAGCACGCCGGCGTCATAGCGATTGGTGATCCGGCGGTACTGGCCGAACATGTAGCCGATCTCGCGTCCGCCGACCCCGATGTCACCGGCGGGAACGTCGGTCTGCGGACCGATGTGGTTGGCGAGTTCGGTCATGAACGACTGGCAGAAGCGCATGATCTCGCCGTCGGAACGCCCGTGCGGGTCGAAGTCGGCGCCACCCTTGCCGCCGCCGATCGGCAGCCCCGTCAGCGAGTTTTTGAAGATCTGCTCGAAGCCCAAGAACTTGATGATGCCCAGATACACGGAGGGGTGGAAACGTAGACCGCCCTTGTACGGGCCGAGCGCGGAGTTGAACTCCACCCGGAAACCGCGGTTGATCTGCACCCTGCCGGCATCGTCGACCCACGGCACGCGGAAGATGATCTGGCGCTCCGGCTCGCAGATGCGCTCCAGCACAGCAGCTTCGGTGTACTGGGGGTTGCGGTCGATCACCGGGCCGAGAGTGTCGAAGACCTCACGTACTGCTTGGTGGAACTCTGCCTCACCGGGATTGCGGGCGATGATCTGGTTGTAGACATGCGTCAAATGGGCTTCCACAGGGGTCCTTTCGTCATGCTCATTCGCGGTGTGAGACCGCGCACACTTGCGCGCGCGCCTGGTTTCACTCAGTGAGCAGGCAAAAGTTTACGGCGAAACCTCGCCGCCGCCGTCATCGGTATCAGTTGAGGTCGGCCGTGGCTGACTTGTTGTGGCCGTGGTCGGTGGAGCGGTGGTGGTCGGAGGCTGTGTCGTCGTCGTGGTGGGCGGCGCCGTCGTGGTGGGCGGAGCCGTGGTGGTCGGCGGAGCAGTCGTGGTCGGGGGGAAGGTGGTGGTGGGCGGAGCGATCGTGGTGGGGGGCGCCACGGTGGTGGTCGGCCTGGCCGAGGTGGTGGTCGGGCTCGTCGTTGCGGTCGCGGTCAGCGTGACCGTCGGGATGGTCACCGGATTCCTGCTGGCCGCGGTCCACGAATAGACCAGGGCAGCGGCCAACGCGACGATCAACAGCCCGACCAGCCAGCGTCCCCAATGCCGGGTGGCACGGTTTCCCTCCTGATCGGACGACGGCTCCTGATCGGTGCCGACCGGTGCGACAGCGCCTGTCTGACCCCCCGGATCGGTCGACGCGGTCTGGGCGTATGTCGGTCCGGTCTGGGTCGGCGAGAGCACCCGCGTGTCGGCGGTCGGCGGACCCGGCTCACCGGACAGCAGCTGAGTCTCTGCGGTGGCACCCATCAGCGCGGTGGCGGCTGCATCGAGGGGGACGGTCGGCGACATCTTCGGATTGGCCGCGATCGCGCGCAACTCATGGGCGACCTCACGGGCAGTGGGACGAGCCGCAGCATCCTTGGCGAGCATCCGCGTGATCAGGGTGTCGAGCGCGGGCGGAATATCGGGACTCAGCTCACCCAACGGAACGGGGGTGTCGAACGCCTGCGCATGGGCGACCGCGATCGAGCTGTCGGCCAGGAAGGGCGGGCGTCCGAGAATCAGATGGTAGGCCACACAGGCCAGTGAGTAGACGTCGGACGCCGGCCCCACCTCCATGCCCCGGGCCTGCTCGGGTGACATGTAGGCGGCAGTTCCGATCGCGGTGGCCGGGCGGGTCAGCTGCTTTCCTGCTTCGTCCACCAGGCGGGCGATACCGAAGTCGACCAGCACCGGGCGTCCGAGTTCGGGGTGGGCCATCAGGTCGGGCAGCGTGCCATCGGCCTCGGCCGGCGCGTCCAGCACGATGTTCGCAGGTTTGACGTCGCGATGGGTGATGCCGGCATCGTGGGCGGCCTGCAGGCCGTCGGAGACATCGGCCAGCATGGGCATGGCCACCTCATGGCTGAGCGGCCCACGTTCCTTGATCAGTTTGCTGGTGTTGGGCCCGCTGAGCAGCTCCATCACGAGCCAGCCCCGGCGGTCGTCAGCTCCGGTATCCCAGACCTTGACGATGGCGTCATCGCTCAGCCCTGCGATGGCGATGCCCTCCCGGCGGAATCGCTCGGCCATCGCCGGATCGGTCGAGCCGGCCAGATCGACGATCTTGATCGCCACTGCGCGCTCGAGCAGGGTGTCGAAGCCCCGCCACACCCGTCCGGTTGCCCCCTCGCCGATCTGGGCCACGAGTTGGTAGCGGCCAGCCAGCAATTCAGATTCCATGCCTACTATCCTGCCCCACCTGGTTGTGTCCGCCGACCGGAATCACCCGAGCGTGAGCTCGGCGTCGTCCGGCTTGCGGAATCCCGGCACCGAACCGAGCAACTCGGTGTTGATGCCGTGACCGCGTCCAAAATCGGTGATGCTGGTGGGCAGATCGGGAGCCGACTGCACGGTGACGACGAACCAGCCCGGATGATCGACCGATTCACGCACATCGAGCAGGTGAATCCCCTTGCGGTAAAGGAAACTGCCCTTGCGTTCCAGCATCGCGGTGTTGCGGGTGATCCGGGTGATCCCCAGGCCGTGCCGCAGGATCACTCCGCCCATCGAATTCCAGATCTCCCGGCTCTGGGCGCCCGAATAGACCTGTCCCCACGACCATGGGCCGGTGCTGACCAGATCCTCGGGGCGCTTGCGATCCATTCGCCAGACCATGAAGACGATCACCGCCACCACAGCGAGGATGCCGATCAGTACCACCCAGCCCGAGCGGACGCTGGACAAGAACCCGGCATAGATCAGTCCGACACAGGCTGCCAGCAGCAGAATCGCGGTGATGATCCGGTAGATACGGCTGAACTTGCGTTGTCGATGGCGCTCATCGGCCAAGATGTCGGTATCGACCAGGATCTCTTTCTCCACGATAGGCCAGATTACAAGGACACCCCTAGAGCGCGGGGGTGGGCTCAGGCCTCATTGATGGCTGCCGCGAACTGTGACTGGTAGAGGTCGTAGTAAGCGCCCTTGGCCGCGATCAGCTCATCGTGATTGCCCTGTTCGACGATCGCGCCGTGATCCATCACGAGGATCAGATCGGCGTCGCGGATCGTCGACAGCCGGTGCGCGATGACGAAGCTCGTGCGTCCCGAACGCAACCGGGCCATCGCCTGCTGGACGAGCAGTTCGGTGCGGGTGTCGACCGAGGAGGTCGCCTCGTCCAGGATCAGCACCTCGGGCTGCTTGATGAATGCCCGGGCGATGGTGATCAGCTGCTTCTCGCCGGCGGAGACGTTGGTTCCCTCGTCGTTGATCACCGTCTGGTAGCCCGCCGGCAGCCGGTGCACGAACTGGTCGACGTGGGCGGCCTCGGCGGCGGCGGTGATCTCCTCCTCGGAAGCGTCCGGCTTGCCGTAGGCGATGTTCTGGCGGATGGTGCCGCCGAACAGCCAGGTGTCCTGCAGGACCATGCCGAGCGGCTCGCGCAGTGCCGAGCGGGAGATCGACGTGATGTCGGTGTCGTCGATACTGATCTGTCCGCCGTCGATCTCGTAGAACCGCTCCAGCAGGTTCACCAGAGTCGTCTTGCCGGCACCGGTCGGTCCGACGATCGCGACCGTCTGGCCGGGCAGCGCCTCCATGTTCAGGCCCTGGATCAGCGGGTGGTCCGGTGAGTACGAGAAGTCGACATCGCGGAAGGCCACATGGCCGCTGATGCCGGCCGGCAGCGAACCGGACTGCTCCGGGCTCATCTCGTCGGCGTCCAGCACCTCGAAGATGCGCTCGGCCGAGGCGACACCGGACTGCAGCAGATTCGCCATCGAAGCGATCTGGGTGATCGGCTGGGTGAACATCCGGGAGTACTGGATGAACGCCTGGACGCTGCCCAGCGGCATCTGCCCGCTGGCCACCCGTAGGCCACCGACAACGGCGATCGCGACGTAGTTGAGGTTCCCGATGAAGAAGTTGACCGGCATGATGATGCCCGAGATGAACTGGGCGCGGAACGCCGAATTGAACAGCCGGTCGTTGGTCTGACCGAAGGTGGCCTCGACCTCACGCTGGCGTCCGAAGACCTTCACCAGCGAGTGACCGGTGTAGGCCTCCTCGACCTGGCCATTCAGTTCGCCGGTGGCGTCCCACATGGCCACGAACTGCCGCTGAGCCTTCTTGCCAATGAACATGGAGACCACAGCCGCCAACGGCACGATCAGCACGGTGATGCCGGTCAGCAGCGCGCTGACCGAAAGCATCATGACCGTCACGCCGAGCACGGTGAGCACCGAGTTGAGCAGCTGCCCCAGCGTCTGCTGCAGCGTCTGCTGCACATTGTCCATGTCGTTGGTCATCCGGCTGAGCAGCTCGCCGCGGGGCTGCGAGTCGAAATAGCTGAGCGGCAGGCGGTCCATCTTCGCCCGCATCTCGTCGCGCATCCGGAAGGCGGTGCGCTGGACGGCCCGGTTCAACAGGTAGTTCTGCAAGAAGCCGAGGGCCGCGGCCACCAGGTAGAGGCCGAGCGCCAGCATCAGCCAGTGCCCAAGCGTGCTGAAATCGATGCCCTGGCCGGGGACGACCGTCATGCCCGACAGCAGGTCGGCCAACTGGTCCTGACCGCTGGCGCGCAGCATGTCGATGACCTGCTGCTGGGTCATGCCGGCGGGCAGATTCTTGCCGATGATCCCGGTAAAGATCACATCCGTGGCCTTGCCCAAGATCTTCGGGCCCACGACGGTTCCTGCCACCGAGGCGATACCCATGAGCACGACGACCGCGAACCGCGAGCGCTCGGGTTTCATGAATCCCAGCAGCCGCATCAGCGAGGGCCCGAAGTTGACGGCCTTCTCCGCGACAGCCACTCCAGCGCCCGGACCGTGGCCCAGGCGGGGTGCGTTCTTGGGGCGCGCGTTGGCCTTGACCGGCGTCCGTCGATTGGTGTTCACGCCGCCTCCTCAATGCTGAGCTGGGATTCCACGATCTCTCGGTAGGTCTGGCAGCTGTCCAACAGTTCGGTGTGGGTGCCCACGCCCACGATGGTGCCTTCGTCCAAGACGATGATCTGATCGGCCTGACGCACCGTGGAGACCCGCTGCGCGACGATCAGCACGGCCGCGTCCTTGGTCTGGCCCGCCAGGGCTGCGCGCAGTCGTGCATCGGTGGCGACATCCAGCGCGCTGAACGCGTCGTCGAAGACGTAGATCTCTGGACGCTTGACCAGGGCGCGTGCAATCGACAGCCGCTGGCGCTGGCCGCCGGAGACGTTGGTGCCGCCCTGGGCAATCGGCGCATCGATCGTCGAATCCATTTCTTCGACGAAATCGCTGGCCTGCGCGGTGTCGAGCGCCTGCCAGATCTGCTCGTCAGTCGCATCCGGGCGACCGTAACGAAGGTTGGACGCGATCGTGCCGCTGAACAGGTAGGGCTTCTGGGGCACCAGTCCGACCCGTGACCACAAGACATCGGGATCGATGTCGCGCACGTCGACGCCGTCGACCAGCACTCGTCCGCCGGTGACATCGAACAGCCGCGGGATCAGGCTGACCAGGGTGGTCTTGCCGGAACCGGTCGAGCCGACCACCGCAGTGGTCTGGCCGGGCCGCATCTCGAAGTTGATGCCGGTCAGCACCGGGGAATCGGCTCCCGGGTAGCTGAATTGCACATCGTCGAAGCGGACGGTGCCCGACTCGGGCAGCTGCGTGACGGGATCGGCGGGAGGCACCACGGACGACTCGGTGTTCAGCACCTCCATGATGCGATCGGCGCAGACGGCTGCGCGCGGGGCCAGCATCGCCATCATCGTCGCCATCAAGACGCTCATCAGGATCTGCATGAGATAGGTGAGGAAGGCGGTCAGCTGACCGATCTGCATCTCGCCGGCATCCACCCGCAGCCCGCCGAACCACATCACCGAGACGCTGCCGAGGTTCATCACCAGCATCACGAACGGAAACAGCACCGCGAACAGCGCGCCGATGGAATAGCCGAGGCGCATCAGGGCGTCGTTGGCGCCGCTGAAACGCTCTCGTTCGAGCGGCTCGCGGTTGAAGGCGCGAATCACGCGGATGCCGGTGATCTGCTCTCGGACGACCTGGTTAAGGTTGTCGATCTTGCGCTGGTTCTCCTGGAAGAGCGGGGTCATCTTGAACACGAGGACGCCGACCACCGAGCCGAGCAGGACGACCGCGACGACGATCAGCCAGCTCAGGCCGGCATCTTCGCGCAGCGCCATGATGACACCGCCGATCATCATCATGGGCGCCGAGACCATGATGGCGCCGGTCATCAGCACGAGCATCTGCACCTGCTGGACGTCGTTGGTGGTGCGGGTGATCAGGGACGGGGCACCGAACTGATTCACCTCGCGGGCGCTGAACGACAGCGTCCGATCGAAGATCCCGGCGCGAATGTCGCGTCCGAACCCCATCGCGGCGCGGGCCGCGAAATAGACCGCGGCTACCTGGCTGACGGCCTGGGTGAGCGCCACCGCGAGCATGATCGCGCCATGGCTGAGGATGAAAGCGGTGTCACCCTTGGCGACGCCGTCATCGATGATCCGGGCATTGAGACTCGGCAGCAGCAGGGATGCCACGGCTGCGATCAGCTGAAGTATCAGGACGGCGATGATCTCGCCGCGATAAGGCCGGATATAGCGGCCGATGAGCTTGATGAGCATGTCAGTCCTTGTAGATTCCGTGTGTCAGGGTGCTGGCCAGCAAGGCTGGGTCGGAGAGGGGATGGTCCTCGAGGACGAAATGCAGAGCGCTGAAAGCGGTGCTCTGAATCAGGAACGCCGCCTGCTCGGGGGAGAGCCGTAGCTGCGCCTCCCACGGCGTGATGGACGCGATGATGGCATCGCGCACCTGAGTGATGCGCTTGTGGAAATTGGTCTTCCCGCCTTGGTGATGCCCACCGTGCGCCAGGCGCGCCGAGCTGTCGGATTCTTCGCAGCTGGCCAGCCGGAGCGCGGCGATGGCCGCGTGGGTGGCGTCCGCGTCTGCGGTGAGAAGGGTGATCAAGGCAGTCAGATGCGCGGTGAAGTCGGGCACGTCGGGCAGCGCCTCGATTCGCCGGCACAGCGATGCGGTGTCGAGGATGTCGGCGACCACGGCGTGCATCAGGTCTTGTTTGGACGCGAAGACGCGGAAGATGGTGCCTTCGGCGATCCCGGCGGCCTCGGCGACCTCTTTGATGGTGAACTGGCCGCCGCGGGCCACCAGTAACGGCCTGGTGGCCGCGATGATGGCTTGCCGGCGCTCGTCCGGTGACATGGGTTGAGCTCTGCGCACGGCGGACAACTGTAGCTGAGTGAGCGCTCACTCACAAACGGGCTGGTGAGCCGACCTCTGAGCGGCGAGTGCGAGCGGAGGTGCCCTCGGCCGATGTGGTTGGCTGGCGCGCCGGCCGGCTGAGCGCAGCCGCTGATGATCGCAGGGCTGAGCCCGGGCATGGCAACTGCGTCATGGTTCTGTGGGTGGTCCGTGCCAAACTGGTGCTACCAACAGGACCCAAACCGGAGCCAACGACGACCAAGGGAGTCTGACATGAAACTGTTCTCGTCCGCCTACAACACCTGGCCCGCTGATAATGAGGGCCGACTCGCGTTCGTGACCGAATTGGCTGAGCGCGATTGGGTGGGTGGCCTGGAACTGGGCTACGCCGATTCGCTCGCCTGGCCCGCCGGCGCGCCGGCCGATCTGCCCGCCATCGTCAGCGGCGTTCCCGGAACCACTGGTCACAACGCCACGGACCCCGATTTCGGCCTTGCTTCCCCCGATGAAGCCGGACGTCAGCGTGCCCTCGAATGGGCCCGCGGAGAAGCTCTGGCCGTGGCCAGGCTGGTCGCCGAGGGACATCCCATCAAGGCCGTCCAATTGCATTCGGCGCCGACCGGCAAGGCGGATGCGGCCAAGTTCGCCGACTCGCTGATCGAGTTGGCCGGGCTCGACTGGGGGGGCATCCCGCTGTGGGTGGAGCACTGCGACGCCCACGTCGAGGGTCAGGCACCGCAGAAGGGCTACCTGAGCCTGGACGAGGAGATCGCGGTGCTCAAGCAGGTGTCTGCGGCAGTTCCGCAGGTCAGCTGGGGTTTGGTGATCAACTGGGCGCGCAGCGCCATCGAGGGCCGCAGCGCCCAGACCCCGCTGGAACACATCAAGACCGCGGCCGCATCAGGCTGGCTGCGCCATGTCGGGTTCTCCAGCTGCGCAGACTCGGAGAATGCCTGGGGTGGCCCGTGGGCCGACCAGCACGTGCCGCTTGCCGGCACTGCCGCAGCCCCCGAGGGTTCGCTGCTGGGTGCCGCCGAAGTTGCCGCTGCCATCGCGGCGGCCGGCGATGTCAGCTATGGGCTGAAGATCGCTTTGCGTCCCAAGGACATGCCTGGCGAGCAGAAGCTGGCTGCCCTGGACGAGAACGCCGCACTGATCATCGCCAACGCCTAGGACGAAGCGGACGGCGACATGTTCAGCGGGATGTTGTTCGTAGCGGTCGCCTTGTGCGCTGGTGGGCTGGCCATCGCCGGGCTGGCAGCGCTGCTGGGGCGCGCGTCCCGGGGCACTGGTAGCACCGGCGGCGTCTTGTCGGCGCCCGCGCAGGTGCTGGCCGTGCGCGAGATCTCGAGCGGAGGCGGCCAGCAGCACTGGGTGAAGATGCAGTTCGGCGACGGCCACCAGCGCGAGCTGATGGCTACCGCGAGCCAGGCCGAGGTCATGGTGCGGGGCCAGCAGGGCACCGTGCACTGGACCGGGGATCGGCTGACCGGCTGGACCCCGGAGGTGGGGCGCGGCCCGCAGGACGTCTACCGCAGCGAGTAGCCGAACGCGATGACTTCTTATGGTGGCGGGTAGCTGGGCTCTTCGATGCGCAGCTACCCGTCCTCGTCATCGGGGATGGCGCTCGGCGCCAAGATGACCGTGCTGGTGGCCGCAGCTAGAATGCCCGGGTGAGTGACCAGTCAACCGAAACCAGCACAGCCGCAGATCTCGCCGAGATCTCCGAACAGCAGCAGGTGCGTCGCGACAAGCGCGCACGCATGATCGGAACTGGTCGCGAACCCTACCCCGTCGACATGCACCGCACTCACACGCTGAGCGAGGTGCGGGCCGGCTGGCCCGATCTGGACAAGGGCGAGGAGACCCAAGATGTCGTCGAGATCGGCGGCCGTGTCGTCTTCCTGCGCAACACCGGCAAGCTGTGCTTCGCCACCTTGCAGGACGGTTTCAGTCAGGATTCCAGCGGTGAGCGGCTGCAGGTGATGATCTCGCTGGCCGAGGTCGGTGAGCAGGCGCTGGCCGACTGGAAGGCCGATGTCGATCTGGGCGACTTCGTCTGGGTGCGCGGGCGCGTCATCTCGTCGCGCCGCGGCGAACTGTCGGTGATGGCCTCCGAGTGGAAGATCGCCAGCAAGGCGCTTCGTCCGCTGCCCGCTCTTCACAAGGAGCTTTCAGAAGAATCGCGGGTGCGGCAGCGCTACGCCGACCTGATCGTGCGCCCCGAGGCGCGCGACATGGTGCGACTGCGTGCGGCGATCACCCGCAGCCTGCGCGAGACCCTCGACTCCGAGGGCTTTCTTGAGGTCGAGACACCCACCCTGCAACTGATCCATGGTGGTGCGGCGGCGCGTCCGTTCAACACCCACCTCAATGCGTTCGACACCGACATGACCCTGCGCATCGCGCTCGAGCTGTACCTCAAGCGCGTGATGGTCGGCGGCATCGACGCGGTTTACGAAATCGGCCGGATCTTCCGGAATGAAGGCATCGACTCGACGCATTCGGCCGAGTTCACCATGCTGGAGGCCTACCAGTCGTGGGGCGACGACAAGACGATCGCCGCTCTCACCAAGGAAATGATCATGAATGCGGCCGATGTCGCCGGAGTGCATCAGATCGAGCGGTCGGACGGCCGGGTCATCGATCTGGACGCCGAGTGGCGATGGCTGCCGATCTACGACGCGGTCAGTGACGCGGTCGGTGAGGTTGTGGACGTCGACACCTCGATCCAGCATCTGCACGAGCTCTGCGAGGCCCGCGAGGTCGAGTTCGATCCGAAGTGGGGCAATGGCAAGTTGGTGATGGAGCTCTACGAGCATCTGGTCGAGCCCGATCTGGTCAACCCGACGTTTGTCTGTGATTTCCCGGAGGTCGCGCAGCCCCTTGCCCGCCGGCATCGCAGCAAGCCGGGTCTGATCGAGGCCTGGGATCTCATCATCGGCGGGGTCGAGCGGGCTACCGGCTTCAATGAGCTGATCGATCCGATCATCCAGCGCGAGATCCTCACCGCACAGTCGTTGGCCGCAGCGGCTGGTGATCCCGAGGCCATGCAGTTGGACGAGGACTTCCTCGCAGCGCTCGAGCTGGGTGCGCCCCCCATGGGCGGCATGGGCATGGGCATCGACCGGCTGATCATGCTGTTCACCGATGCGGGCATCCGCGAGACGATCCTGTTCCCGTTGCTTCGCCCGCAAGCCTGAGCCGTCCTCGGGCTCGCGCTCGTCCACCCCTCAGTTCGAGCGGATTGTACCGACGGCGAACTGCCATGGGGGACGACGGCCATGGGAACGGGCGCCGGCCCATGGGATGCTCCGGCCAGCAGGTGGGTATCCTGCTAACCTCAATAGGGGATTCCGCGACCCTTATCCAGCCTTTTGGAGGGCCCCTTGATACAGCTGCTCTGCGCCTACGCAGTGGCAGCCGTGCTCGCGCCAGCGCTGTTCAAAGAACTCGGACGCAAGGCGTTCGGGATGCTGGCCATCGTCCCGGCCGTGACGGCCGGGTGGGCGGTCACCCAAACCAGCAAGGTCTTCGCCGGTGCCTATCCGAGCCAATCCGTGCCTTGGGTGCCCGAACTGGGCCTCGACCTCGTCTTCCGGCTCGACGTGCTCAGCTGGCTGATGACGCTGATCGTCAGCGGGGTCGGCGCGCTCATCCTGATCTACTGCTGGTGCTACTTCGGGCACAACGCCGGCCATCTCGGACGCTTCGGTGGGGTCTTCGTCGCCTTCGCCGGGGCGATGTTCGGCCTGGTCACCTCCGACAACACGCTCATCGTCTATCTCTTCTGGGAGCTGACGACCGTCTTCAGCTTCCTGCTGATCGGCCACTACCACGACCGGCAGCCCTCCCGGGTGGCCGCCATGCAGGCGATCATCGTCACCACCTTCGGTGGGCTGGCGATGCTCGGTGGGCTGATCATGCTCGGCATCGTCCCAGGTGGATCCTTCTCGGTCTCGCAGCTCGTCGAGTCTGCGGCCGCCGGGACGCTGGGCCAAGGCGCACATCCGGCGATCGTCCCGGTCGCGGTGGTGCTGGTCCTGCTGGGTGCGCTCACCAAGTCGGCGCAGATCCCCTTCCACTTCTGGCTTCCCGCAGCGATGGCTGCACCCACCCCGGTCAGCGGCTATCTGCACGCGGCCGCCATGGTGAAGGCCGGCATCTACCTGGTCGCACGGCTGGCTCCCGGCTTCGCCGATTTCCCGGGCTGGCGTCCGATCATCCTCGTCGCGGGGCTGGCGACCATGATCATCGGGGGCTACCGGGCGTTGCGCCAGCACGACCTCAAACTGCTGCTCGCGTTCGGCACCGTCTCACAGCTCGGCCTGATCATGGTGCTGGTCGGTTACGGCGAGCGCGCGGTCGCGCTGGCCGGGCTGACCATGCTTTTTGCCCACGCGATGTTCAAGGCCTCGCTGTTCCTGGCGGTCGGCGCGATCGACCACGAGTACGGCACCCGCGATCTGCGCGAGCTTTCCGGTGTTGGACGCGCGATGCCCGGCTTCACCGTGGCGACGACGGTGGCGCTGGCGTCCATGGCCGGTATTCCCCCGACGCTGGGCTACGTCGGGAAGGAAGCCGCGCTCGAGGCCTTCACCCATGAGGGCCAGTGGCTGATTCTCGCGGTCATCGTCATCGGATCGATCTTCACCGTCGGCTACACCCTGCGCTTCTGGTGGGGCGCCTTCGCGTCCAAACCCGGTGTCGAGCCGGCCGCCGAGCACCGGCTGGACGCCCGGCTCGGCCTGCCCATCGGGATCCTCGCGTTCGTGGGCCTGGCCGCGGGAATGGCGCCTGGCTTCACCGAGGGCCTGCTCGCCCCCTACGCCCGGACTTTCGAGGGCTACGACGGTCATCTCACCTTGTGGGGAGGCTTCGGAATACCGCTCGCGGCGACCGTGCTGGTCATCGCAGGCGGCATCGTCTTGTTCGTCTACCGGAACCAGATCAACAAGTTCCAGGCCAAGTTCACCATCCCGGCGGCCGATCAGGTCTACCGGAAGATCATCCACGGCATCAACAACTTCTCGGCCGATGTCACAGCGGGAATCCAGACCGGTTCGCTGCCCAACTATCTCGCGGTCATCCTGCTGACCATGGTGGGCGCCTGCGGATTGCTGATCATCATCGGCGGGGACGTTCCCGGGCTCGATGTGCCAAGGATCTGGGACAACCCCGTGCAGGCCGGCATCGTGGTGCTGGCGTGTATCGCGGCGGTGCTGGTCGTCCGTTCGCGGCGCCGCATGAAGGCTGTCATGCTGACCGCGTTCATCGGCTACGCGACTGCGCTGCTGTTCGCGCTGCAGGGCGCCCCCGACCTGGCGCTCACCCAGGCGCTCGTCGAGACTGTCACCTTGGTCGTCCTGGTTCTCGTGCTGCGGCGGCTACCGCCGTACTTCTCCAACCGGCCCTATACGTCCGACCATGTCCGGCGGATCGTCATCGGGGCGGTCGTGGGTGCCGCGGTCGCCCTGCTCGGGTGGGTGGCCGCTTCGGCACGCATTGCTCCGCCGGTGACCGTGCACTATCCCGAAGAGGTCTATGCGTTCGGCTATGGACGCAATATCGTCAACGTCACCCTGGTCGACACCCGAGCCTGGGACACCCTTGGGGAGGTGTCGGTGCTGCTCGCGGCAGCCACCGGCGTCGCGTCCTTGATCTTCGTCCGCGAACGCCATCAGTCGCTGGAGTTGCGCAAGGTCCTGCAGTCCGCGGTGAAGGCGCCGCAGGTCTGGGGACGCGGCATCCCGCGCGCCGCCGAGGCCGAGTTGATGGTCTCGCGTTTCACTCATCCACCCGACCCGAACCAGCCGTCCTCGCAGCGCCGTGGCCGCACGTGGCTGCCCGGCGCCGCGACGCTGGCCCCGGTCCGCCGCTCCCTGGTCTTCGAGATCGGCGCGCGGTTCGTCTTCCACCCGCTCGTGCTGTTCTCGCTGTACCTGCTGTTCGCCGGCCACAACAGCCCCGGCGGTGGCTTCGCCGGCGGCGTGCTCGCCGGCATCGCACTGATCATCCGCTATCTGGCCGGTGGACGATACGAGCTGGCGCTGGCGATCCGGATACGCCCGGGTGCGCTGCTCGGTCTCGGCATGGCCGTGGCCACCACGGCAGCCCTGGTTCCGGTGCTGTTCGGGGGCACGATCCTGCAGACCACCGTCTTCGACTTCACATTGCCGATCTTCCATGAGGTGCATCTCGCGACGGCGCTGTTCTTCGACACCGGCGTCTATCTCATCGTCGTCGGCCTGGTGCTCGACATCTTGAGCTCGCTCGGCGGCGAGATCGACCGGCAGGCCGAGGCCGAGGGCAGCTCTGCGCCGGACATCGCTCACGACGCGACCGCCCTCGAGGTCAACGAGGAGATCCATGTGGGTGCCGATCTCCGCGCGGCCCTCGAGCGGACTGCGGCCGGCATCCCAGCAGACGCGCAGGCATCCGAAGGTGAGGTGCAGCGATGATCGACATGGCCCCCTCGCTGCCGCTGCTCATCCTGGTCGGCGTCCTGGTCGGCGCCGGGGTGATACTCGTCCTCGAGCGCTCGCTGAGCCGCATCATCATCGGGGTCAGCCTGATCACCTACGGCGTGAACGTGCTGCTGCTGATGGCCGGCGGCCGGGCCGGTGGCCCGCCGATCCTCGGGCAGTCCGAAGTCTCCGAGATGGCCGATCCGCTGCCGCAGGCGATGGTGCTGACCGCGATCGTCATCGGGCTCGCTCTGACCGCATTCATGCTTGCCATGGCCTATCGGACCTGGCAGCTCAACGGCGACGACGAGGTGCAGGACGACCGTGAGGACCGCCGGATCGCTCTTGCTGCGGCCCGTGATGCGGTTGCCGAACGCGTGACGGATGACTCGGGCGCCACCTTGGACGAGCAGGCCGCGAGCATCTTCGATGAGACCGAGGACCTGCCTGCGGTAATGGTGACCCCTCCGCCCAAGGCTAGGAAGACCCAGGCGGGGGGTGCCGACAGTGAACCCCGCTGACTGGTCGTGGGTACTGGGCATCCCGGTGCTCGTCCCGTTCGCCGCGGCCGCGTTGGCGTTGTTGCTGGCTCGCCACCACACCGCCCAGCGGGTGGTGGCGCTGATCGCGCTGGTCGTCGTTCAGGTGGATGCCGTCTTCATCGCCTACCTGTCGATGAGCGGCCCGCTGACCCTTGATGTGGGCGGTTGGTCCGCGCCGGTGGGCATCACCCTGGTCGCCGACCGGCTGAGCGCCCTGATGCTGGTGGTCTCGGTCTTCGTGACCTTGTGCGTGCTCATCTACTCGTTCACCCAGGACCCGTCGATGGGCAGGAAGCTGCCCGTCGCCGTCTTCCAGCCGACCTTCCTGATCTTGTCGGCCGGGGTTTCGAATGCCTTCCTCACCGGTGACCTGTTCAACCTCTACGTCGGCTTCGAGATCCTGCTGGTGGCCAGCTTCGTGCTGATCACCCTCGGCAGCAGCCGGGAACGGATCCGCTCGGGCACCGTCTACGTGGTCGTGTCGGTGGTCAGCTCGGCGATCTTCCTGACCGCTCTCGCCATGGTCTATGCCGCAGTCGGCACGGTCAATATGGCGCAGATCGCGATCCGGATGAACAGCATCGACCCGGCGACCGCGCAACTCATCGAGGTCATGCTGCTCGTCGCCTTCGGTGTCAAGGCGGCGGTCTTCCCCTTGTCCGCCTGGCTGCCTGACTCCTACCCGACGGCCCCCGCCCCGGTGACCGCGGTCTTCGCAGGCCTGCTCACCAAGGTCGGCATCTACGCGATCATCCGCACCCAGAGCACCATCTTCGCCGACGCCGGATTGAACAAGGCGCTGATGGTCGTGGCGCTGGCCACCATGGTGATCGGTATCCTCGGGGCCGTCGCGCAGGACGACATCAAGCGTCTGCTCTCGTTCACGCTGGTCTCACATATCGGCTTCATGCTGTGGGGTGTGGGCATCGGCACCGTCGACGGGCTCACTGCGGCGATCTTCTACACCGCGCACCACATCATCGTCCAGACCGCGCTCTTCCTGGTGTCCGGGCTGATGGAACAGGTCGGCGGCAGCACCTCGTTGACCAAGCTCGGCTCGCTGCTCAAGGTCTGGCCGTTCCTGGCCGTGGTCTATCTGATCCCCGCGCTCAACCTGGCCGGCGTCCCGCCGATGTCCGGCTTCCTCGGCAAGGTCGGCCTGATCCAAGCGTCCGCGCAGGTGGGCAGCCCGCTGGACTGGACGCTGATCGCGGGCGGGCTGATCACCTCGCTGCTCACCCTCTATGCGCTGCTGCGCGCCTGGAACATGGCCTTCTGGCAGTCGAGCACCGAAGAGATCACCGAGCGTGCCACCGTGCCGTGGACGATGACATTCGCGACCGTGCTGCTGGTGGCCGCATCGGTGTTGCTGGCCGTGCTGGCCGGCCCGATCTACCGCTATGCGCACGGCGGAGCCGTCGAACTGCGCGAACAGGAGCCCTACATCAGCGCTGTGCTGCCCGAGGCCGAGCGCGGCACCGGCCAATCCCACGAGGAGCCCAATCCGGGCGTCGACGAGACCCCAGTGGTGCCGCCGCTGGGGACACCATCGGCATCGGCGCCGACGGTCACCGCGACCACCCCGGCAGCTGCAGCCCCGACCACCGGAGGTGAGCGATGAGCACCGGTCCCGGAGGGAAATTCCTCGACCTCTGGCGTCAGCGCGTTTCGCCGGTCGGCGCGAGTCTGCTGACACTCATGTGGGTGCTGTTGTGGGGCGACCTGAGCTGGGGCAACGTGGTGGCCGGGCTCGCGCTGGCCCTGACCATTCTGCTGCTCGCCCCGATGCCGCACGGACCGCAGCGACGGCTGACCATCCGGCCGATCGCCCTCGCGCGGCTGATGCTGGTCTTCGCGAAGGACACCGCGGTGGCCGCAGCCCAGATCGTCTGGGTGATCATCACCGGGCGCAGACCGCGTGAGGCGATCATCCGCGTCCAGACCCGGGCCCATTCGGACGGTTTCCTCGCCGCGACCGCCGGCTTCACCGCCCTCGTGCCGGGATCCATCGTCATCGACGCCCACCGGATGACCGGCACGCTCTACATCCACGTCTTCGACGTCGACGAGGGTCCCGAAGCGATGGACGAGGCGCACGAGCAGGTCCTCCGGCAGGAAGAGCGGATTCTGCGGGCGCTGGCCAGCGATGACGAGTTGATGACCGCCGGCTTCCGTCCGGGCGGGTCGATGAAGGCCGGCCGCCTGAGCGAGACCGAGATGGCCGAGTTCCGGGCCCGGCAGCGCGCCGCCGGCGACACCTCCGGCCGGTCCGGCCCGAGCAGCGAGGTGATCGCATGATCGTGACCTTGTGGATCTGCTTCGCGGCGCTGGTGATCGGCATGGGCCTGGTGCTGATCCGCCTCGAGATCGGCCCGACCAATCTCGACCGGGCGGTGGCCCTCGATGTGATCACCGCCTCGGCCGTGGGCATCGTGGTGGTCCTGATGGCCCTGACCGGCCGCGTCGACCTGCTGCCGCTGCTGGTGGTGCTGACCTCGGTCGGCTTCATCGGGTCGACCACGATCGCTCGCTTCTCCCAGGCCGAGTCGATCAGTGACCGCCGGGTGCTGACCGCCGAGGAGGCGGCCCGGGCGGCCAGACCCCAATTGGCCGACGATGACGCTCCGGTGCATCCGGACGTCTCCGACGACGAGGACGATCCCGACGCCCCGATCGGCGCCGGCTTCGATCTGGAAGGGGAGACCCGATGATCGTCTGGCTGCAGCTCGTCGGCGTATGCCTGATCACCGCCGGTGTGGCACTGACCTTCTTCACCGCGCTCGGCATGCTCCGGCTCGGGTCGTTGTTCTCGCGGATGCATGCGTCCACCAAGCCGCAGGTGCTGGGCTTGGTGCTGATGTGCGCCGGTCTGGCCTGCGTGATGCAGAGTACGCATGTGGCGGCAACGCTCGTGCTCGTGGTGATGATGCAATTCGTCGTGGCGCCGATCTCGGCGCACATGCTCGGACGCGCCACCTATCGACTCGGACAAACCGACTACGAAGCCATCGTGGTGGACGAGTATGCCGAGGATCTCGAACGAGCCCGCCAGCAGGTGGCTCAAAACGGCTCGTCCGACGACCCGTCGTCGTCCGTAGATCGCTAGCTCGAGCAGCGCCTGCCGCGGGACGACGCGATCTCGTCGGCGTCCCCAGCCGCTGTCGCTGCGGTAGCGGCTACTTCCAGCTGTCGCCGCGGTAGCGGCTACTTCCAGAGAGTGGCGATGCCGAACGACGTCGCGATCAGGCCGATCCCGATGAGGTAGTTCCAGTTCCGGAGGTCCTGCATACCCGGCACGCGGTTGCCCGCGATGTAGAAGACGAGCAGCCACAGCACGCCCAGCAGGCCGACCGGAATGAAGACCCACGGCACCCAGTCGCGTGTTCCCGCCGCCAGCCGGGCCTTCTTGGCCTTGTTGTCGGAGCGCTTCTTCTCGGTCTGCGCCTTCTTCTTGGCCGCCGTCTTCTCCGCGGCCTGCTTGCGGACCTTCGATTCGGGCACTGCTTTCGCTCCTCAGCCGGCGTGCTACGCACGAAACTCATCTTCGCGTGGCGAAATCGCCACCGCTCCAGTATGACGGGTCAAGGCCGTTCGCCCCAATTGTGGACCGCGATGAACCTCGGTCCACAGGTAGGATTTGTCCCATGGCGTCCGCCGAGAACAGCGCGGTGCGGCCCGGAGATGAGGCTCCGGCCCGCGCTGCCGCCGACGACGACGCCGAGGCTGTGCCCCAGCCGGCCGCCCCCGATCAGCCGGCCACATCGTCGAAGAAGACCAGGGTGCGCGGGGCTGCGCTGAAACTGTCGATCGGGCTGCTCGCCGGACTGCTGGTCGGGGCGACCGCCATCACCGCGCAGGGCGCCGATCTGCGCCCCAACCGCACGAGCGACCTCGCCGAGTTGGTGGCCCAGGCCCAGCAACGCAATACCGAGCTCGCCGCCCGAGCCGCTGAGCTGCGCCGGGAGAACGAAGAGCTGGCCGCAGCCCAGGGCGCACCGGCGGCCAGCGCAGACCCGGATCAGCAGTTGCTCAGCCAGATCGTCGGGCTGGCCCCGGTCAAAGGCCCGGCGGTCCGGGTCACCCTCACCGACGCCCCGGCCGACTTCGCGCCGCCGGGCATCAACGGCGATCTGCTCGTCGTCCATGAGCAGGACATCCAGCGGGTGGTGAACGCGCTGTTCGCCGGGGGCGCCGAGGCGATGACCATCCAGGATCAGCGCGTGATCGCCACGACAGCGGTCAAGTGCGTCGGCAATACCGTGGTGCTGCACGGGGTGCCGTATGCACCGCCCTACGTGATCACCGCGATCGGCAACCAGTCGGCGTTGGAGGCCGCGCTGGCGGCCGACCCGGGAGTGCAGATCTACCGGCAGTACGCCCAGGCCTACCAGTTGGGCTATCAGCAGCAACGGATCGGCGAAGTGACGATGCCGGCCTTCTCCGGGTCGCTGCCCCAGCTGACCAGGGCCGCACGCTGAGGGCGCCGGGCTTGGGCAGACGATCCGAATCTGGTGCGATGCGGAACAATGGTGGGCATGGTCCGCATTCTCGTCATCGACAATTACGACTCGTTCGTCTACAACGTGGTGAACTACCTGGCCCACATCGGCGCCGAGATCGATGTCTGGCGCAATGACGATCCGCGGTTCGCGTCGCCCGACTGGGCTCGGGAATACGACGGCATCTTGTTGTCACCGGGCCCCGGCACACCCGAGCAGGCCGGGGTCTGTATCGACGTCGTGCGGGACTGGGGCGGCACAGTGCCGATCTTCGGTATCTGCCTCGGGCTGCAGGCGATCGGGGTGGCCGAGGGCGCCGTGGTCGGACGCGCGCCCGAACTGCTGCACGGCAAGACATCGGTGGTGCAACACGATGGACGAGGAGTGTTCGCCGGCCTGCCGAACCCGCTGACCGCCACCAGATACCACTCGCTGGCGATCGATCCTGCGACGCTGCCCGACAGCCTGGAGGTCAGCGCCCGCACCGACAGCGGTGTCATCATGGCCGTCCGGCATCGTGAGCTGCCGATCGAGGCGGTGCAGTTCCATCCCGAGTCGGTGCTTACCGAGGGCGGCTACCAGATGCTGGCGAACTGGCTCGCGGTCTGCGGAGACACCGGCGCACCGGCCCGCGCCGCCGGCCTGTCACCCCTGATGGCCACCCGCTAGCCGGTCAGCCGGATACGGCCAGGCCGCCTAGCGGCTTGGCGAAGTGCCCGACGACGTCGGCTTGGAGCTGGTCGGGGTGGCGCCACCCAAGGTGACCGCAATCGGGTCCGACCGTCCGCGCGCGGTATCCGCGGGGACCGACTGGGCGGTCACCACCCAGTCGTCGTGATCGTCATCGGCAGGGCCGAACGTCACATTGGTGAACCCCAGCGCGGTCAGCTTCTCCTCGGCTGCCTCATGGCTCAGTCCGATCAGATTGGGCATCACCGACTCACCGGAGGCCAACCAGAGCTTGATCCGGGTGCTGCTGTCCACGGCCGTGCCGGTGGCCGGGTCGGAATAGACGACCTGCCCTCGCACGAAGGTGACGGGCTCGTCCGGGTCTCCGGGGGCCAGATAGTCGCTGGACACATTGGTGTAGCCGGCCTGGCGCAGCAACTCACGCGCCTCGGTGTCCTGCATGCCGATGATGGTGCCGGGCAGCTCCGAGCGTCCGCTGGCCACGTAGAGCGTGACCTTCTGGTCGATCGGGATCGACTGGCCCTCGGTCGGTGAAACCGCGACCACCTGGCCCTTCTTCGCACCTACCGTGTCGAGATTGGACGGTGCGGCAAGCGGCTCCACATTGGTGAAGCCGGCCTGTTTGAGCAGCGTGATCGCTTCGTCCTGGAGCTTGCCGACGATCCCAGCCGGAATCGGTGAGACCGGCGGACCGTCATTGACGGTGATCGTCACGGTGCTGCCCACCAGCACGGTCTGGCCGCCGGCCGGATCCTGCGAGATGACCGTGCCCTTGCCCTCGGCCGAGCCGGACACGTGTTCGACCTTCGGCGTCAATTGCGCAGCACTCAACTGCTCGACGGCGGCCTCCTCCAAGAAGCCGGTCACCGCAGGTACCTGGACGTCGTTGTCGGCGGTATTGCCGACCAGGCGCCAGGCGAAGAACCCCAGGGAGCCCAGCAGCAGCACCAGCAGCCCGATCAGCACCCCGGTCGCGGGCGACACCTTGCGCTTCGGCTTGTCCAGATCGTCGGCCACCACCTCGGAGTTCGAGGTACTGATGGCCGCCTCGTCGGTCGGCTGATAGTCCGGGTCGTACTCGGCGGGCAGCGCCCGGGTGGGCGGCGCGCCGCGGGTCTCGCTGACGGCGACCGCGGGCAGCTGCGCGGTCACCGCTTGGCCGTTCAGCAGCCGCCAGCAGTCGTCGCGCATCTCCTTGGCCGACTGATAGCGGTCATCGGTGCGCTTGGCGAGCGCCTTCATCGTGATGGCGTCCATATCGGGCGTGATCTCGGGATCGAGCTGACTCGGCGGGATCGGCATCTCCCGGACGTGCTGGTACGCCACGCTGACCGGGGAATCGCCGAGGAACGGCGGGCGTCCGGTCAGCAGCTCGTAGAGCAGGCAGCCGGCCGAATAGAGGTCGGAGCGCGCGTCGACCTGCTCGCCCCGGGCCTGCTCGGGCGACAGGTACTGGGCGGTGCCGATCACTGCGGCCGTCTGCGTCATCGTCGCCGAGGTGTCGGAGACCGCTCGGGCGATCCCGAAGTCCATCACCTTGATTTGGCCGGCATTGGTCAGCATCACATTGGCGGGCTTGATGTCGCGGTGCACGATGTCGTGCTTGTGCGAGTAGCCCAGCGCGTCCAGCACCCCAATCTCGTACTCGAAGGCGCGCTGCGGCTCGATCGGGCGGCCCTGGCGCAGCAGGTCGCGCAGGGTGTGCCCCTCGACCAGTTCCATCACGATGTAGGGCACCGAGATGCCGGTGGCCGGGTCGGTTCGCTCCCCGGTGTCGTAGACGCTGACGATGTTCGGGTGGTTCAGGCCGGCAGCTGCCTGCGCCTCCCGCTGGAAGCGCATCTGGAAGGTGCTGTCGGTGGCCAGATCGACGCGCAGCCGTTTGATCGCGACCTGGCGATCCAGCCGCAGATCGCGGGCTCGCCAGACCTCGGCCATGCCGCCGCGTCCGATGACCGTCTCGAGCTGGTAACGGCCTCCCAGGATCACTGGCTCATCGGTCACGGGACCAGTCCTTTCCTGCTCCGGCACGCAGCACATTCGGGCCAGGCAAAACTCATGGCAGGGCCTCCATTATGGACCGCGCGATCGGGGTCGCAGTGGTGGTCGTCTCGGTGGCCAGGTAGACCGCCACCGCCACATGTTTCTCGGCGATGTAACCGGTGAACCACGAGTGGTCACCGCCGCCGACACTCGTCTCGGCGGTGCCGGTCTTGCCGCCGACGGTCATGCCGCTGATCTGCGCGGCGGTGCCGGTGCCGGACTTGATGACATGGGTCATCATCTCGGCCAGGGTCGCCGCATTCGCCTGCGTCATCGCCTGACCGCGGACCACCGGCTGGTGAGTGCTCAGCACCGACTCGTTCGAGCCACGGATCTCCTGGACGATGTAGGGCTCCATCACGGTGCCGCCGTTCGCGATGGCACCGGCCACCACTGCCATCTGCAGCGGGGTCGTTGCCACATCGAACTGCCCGATGGACGCCATCGCCAACTCGGCCTGGCTCATCCCGGTCGGGTAGACACTGGCGGCCGAGGTCAGCCCGTCACCCAGCGACGAATTGAACCCGAAGGCCTCCGCCTGGGCTTTGATCTTGTCCTCACCCAGCGCCATTCCGATATTCGCGAACGACGTATTGCACGACAAGGTGAGCGCCTGGTCCATGGTCTTGGTGGTGTTGCCGCAGGCGGCCAGGTTGCTCAACTGGTGCGTCGACTGCGGCAACTGCAGCGCCTGCGGAGTGTCGATGACCGAGTCGGGCGTGTAGCCGTTGGCCAACGCGGTGGCCGCGACGACCAGCTTGAAGGTCGACCCGGGGGCGTTGATCTCCTGGGTCGCCCGATCGTTCATCACGGTGGAGCCGTCGGCAGTGAATTGGTCCCAGGCCGCCTGGGTGGCGGGGAAATCGAGGCTGGCCAGCTGTGACACGTCAAAGCTCGGGGTCGACACCCAGGCCAGGATCGCGCCGGTCTGGTAGTCGATGGCGACCGCCGCGCCCTCCTGGTTGCCCAGGGCGTCCCAGGCCGCCTGCTGCACCTTCGGCTGGATGGTGGTGAGCACCTGACCGCCGGCCGGCGAACGCCCGGCCAGGGTGTCGAGGATGCGCTGGGTGAACTGCGAGTCGGCCTGGCCGGTTAGTTCGGCATTGAACTCCTGCTCCAGGCCGGATCGTCCGTAGATGTAGGAGTAGTAGCCGGTGACCGGTGCATACAGCGGGCCGTCGAGGTACTGACGCTGGTAGGCGTAGGGCGTCGTGCCGGTCGGCACACTCTGGACGATCGGGGTGTTGGCGGCCAGGATCGGGCCGCGTGGCCCGCCGAACTCCTCGTCGCGGACGCGGGTGTTGCGCGCGTCATTCACCAGATCATCGGTGCGGATCCAGTAGGAGGCCGTCGCGTTGATCAGTAGCGCAAGAAACATCACGCCGACGAACAGCGCCACTCCACGAATCGACTTGTTCATCAGGCAGTGCCCTCGTTCAGGTTGATCAGTGATGTCTCGTCATCGGCGAGGTTGGCCACTGTGGCGGGCACGGTGGCCACCTGGGGACGCCGCGCCTGATGGCTGATCAGCAGCAGAATAGCCACGATCAACCAGTTGGCCACCAGCGAACTACCACCTTGACTCATGAAAGGCGTCGTCAATCCGGTGAGCGGCAGCAGGCGAGTGACGCCGCCGATGATGGCGAAGATCTGCAGGGCGAAGATGAAACTGAAGCCGGACGCCAGCAGCTTGCCGAAGATCACGGTCGAGGTGAGGGCCGCACGCAGGCCGCGGGCCACCATCAGCAGATAGATCAGGATGACGGCGACCAGCCCGACCAGCCCGAGCTCTTCACCGATCGCCGCCGAGATGAAGTCGGAACTGGCCACCGGCGTCAGGCCGGGCCGTCCCTGACCCCAGCCGCGTCCGAACAGGCCGCCCCAGGCCATGCCGAACTGGGCGGTGATGATCTGGTAGTTGGCTTCGTAGTTGCTGAACGGATCCAGCCAGCTCGACACCCGGGTCGCCACATGGGGGGCCAGCTGCCCGATCACGTAGGCGGCGACCGCGAAGGCGCTCACCCCGATGATCACCCAGCGCACCTGGCTGGTGGCCACGAACAGCATCATCACGAACAGCCCGAAGAACAGCAGCGAGGTGCCCAGGTCGTTCTGGAAGATCAGCACGACCACCGCGGCCGCCCACATCACGCCGACCGGAATCAGATCGCGCATTCGGGGCATCTGGAAACCGAACACGCGGCGTCCGGCCAGCTGCAGCAGGTCGCGGTTCTCGGTGAGATAGGACGCGAAGGCCAAGGTCAGCACGATCTTGGCGATCTCGGCCGGCTGGAAGGAGTACCCGGCGATCTGGATCCAGATCTGCGATCCGTTGGCCGCGTTGTTGGGCGAGGACAGGAAGGGCAGCAGCGGCAGCAAGAGCAGGATCATGCCGACGATGAACAAGATGTAGCTGAAGCCCTGCAGTACCCGGTAGTCGCGCAGGTAGAACAGCGTCACTGCGAACAGTGCCACGCCGATTGCGGTCCAAATCAGCTGCATGGTGGCGGCGTTCGGCGAGGGATCGAAACTCATATCGAGGCGGTGGATCATCGCCAGCCCGAGCCCGTTGAGCGCCAGCACGCAGGGCAGGATCACCGGATCGGCGTAGGGCAGCTTGAGCCGGACGACCAGGTGCGCGGCGATGCAGATCGCCAGCCAGATCGCCGAGACCGCGATCCAGTTGCTGGGCAGTGCGGCGTCCCGGTTGAGGTGGGTGATCAGGTAGCCACCGATACCGAAGGCCGCCGCGAGCAGGCACAGCGCGAGTTCGGCGTTGCGGCGTTTGCGGTAGATAACCACCGGTTGACTGTTGGGCGTAGACATCATCCACAAGCCTCGAGGTCGGGACGGTTCGGTGAAGCCGAAGAGGTGGGGGATTCGGAGCGAGCAACAGAGTTGGGGCTCTGGGGGGCAGTAGTACCGGATTGGCCGTCGGTGGGAGGCTCGGGGCTGGCCGAGTCCGCGGAGGTTTCGGCGCCGGGGGTCTGCGGCGCGGGTGTTTCGGCGGGCACGGTGGCTGCGCGTTCGGCCTTGCAGCGTTCGGCCATTTCGCCGAGCACCTCCAGCTGTGTCTGCGCGGCATGTTCGGAGTCATAGCGCAGTTCTTGGTTCTGCACCCTGGCCGCGTAGTAGGGCGGCAGATCGTCCACCAGGATCTCGCTGGTCTCGGTCAGCCGCGACAGCGGGTGTCCGAAGACCTGCTCGGGGATGCCCCGGTAGATCGCCACGTGCGCCTCGTCGGGACCGATGAAATGCTGGGATTCGAGGTACGCGCGTCCGCCGAACAGGCCCGCGGTGAGTAGAGCCAGGATGGCCAGGATGGTCAGGACCCAGCCGATCCATCTGCGCCGCCGGCTTGCGATGTGCGGTGTGTAGCGGATCGCCTCGAACCGGTCGGGATCGATGACACCATCGGGCAGCTTCTCGTCGATCGCGGCCGCGTCGGCCACCGGCAGCCCGCGGGGCACCCGGGTGGTGTCCTCGATGATCTCGGACAGGTCGATCGGCTCGGAGAAATCGACCTCCGGGATCTTCATGGCCTCGGCAGCGCCCAGCACCTGCGGTGGGACAGCCTGCAGCGCCTCGTCGTAGTCCACCACGTCGGCCACGATCAGGGTGATGTTGTCGAGGCCGCCACCTTGGTGTGCAGCCTGGGTCAACGAGCGGACGATCGAGTCCAGCGGCTTGTCGGCGGACAACAGCTTGAGGATGACATCGTCATCGACCATTCCGCACAGCCCGTCGGAGCAGAAGAGCACCCGGTCGCCGAGTTTGGCGTCCACCAGCTTGAAATCGGGAGTGTGCACCGGCTGCCCGTTGAGCACCTTGAGCAGCAGCGAGCGGTGCGGATGCTTGGCCGCCTCGTCGACGGTGATCTTGCCGCTGTCGATCAGTGACTGCACCCAGGAATGGTCATGGGTGAGCCGGGTCAGCTGCCCGTCGCGCAGCAGATAGCCGCGCGAATCGCCGATGTGGCAGATGCCGTAGTGCTCGCCGTCGAACATCGCCCCGCACACGGTGGTGCCCATGCCTTCGAGCGAGTGGTCCCATCCGACGAGGTCGGACAATGCGTCGTTGGCCTTGGCCAGTGCGCCGCCGAGCGCCTCCAGCATCTGGTCGCCGACCAGCGGGCCGGATTCGGAGGCGTTCGGAGCCAGATTCTGCTCGTCGGCGCGCTGCAGTTCGCGGATAGCCACGGCGCTGGCCAGATCGCCGGCGGCAGCGCCACCCATGCCGTCGGCAACGACGATCAGGTGCGGCGAGACATAGGCCGAGTCCTGATTGTTGTTGCGCACCAACCCGATCTCGGAATGCGCGTCGATCTGCAGCGAAAACGCCATCTCAGCCGTCCAGTTGCATCTGGGAGCGGCCGACTCGCACGATGTCGCCTCTGTCGATCCGCACGGGTTGGGTGATGCGCTGGCCGTTCACGTAGGTGCCGTTGGTCGACAGCAGATCTTCGACGACGAAGCCCTCGGCGTCGCGCCAGATCTTCGCATGCTTGCTGGACGCGTAGTCGTCGTCCACATCAAGATCGCACGACGACGCCCTGCCGAGGACGATCTCCTTGCCGACCTCGGGCAGCGTGGCGCTCGTGCCGGCTCCTCTGCCGGTGGTGATGGTGACCGTGGTGGGGGCCGGTGGTGGGGCGGCGCCGGCGCGGGCTGCGCGGCGGCCACGGAACGACTTCTGCAGCGAACCTGTGCTCAGTGAGGAGGCCTGCTCGTCGGCGGCCACCAGCTCCTCGGCGGTGACCCGGCGTCCGAACAGGTCGACGCGGATGACGTTGGTGACGAAGAGGATGAACAGCCACATCAGGACCAAGAAGGCGATCTTCAGGGTGGCTACGAGGATGGTACTCAACGGTCAGGACCCCACTGGTGAGTGCACGAGCATCCGGGTCGAGCCGATCTCGATGCGTGATCCGTCGCCGAGCGTCACCTTGGTGACGCGCTGGCCGTTGACGATCACGCCGTTGGTCGATCCGAGGTCTTCGATGCTGACGAGAACCTCGCCGTTGTCGGCGGGCTGGACGATGATACGGGCGTGCTGCCGGGAGATGCCGGGATCGTTGATGCGAAGGTCCGCCTCACTGCCGCGTCCGATGGTGAAACCCGGTGGCAGCAGTGGATGCCGTACGCCGTTGACCTCCAGCACGAGCGGCGCCCGCTTGATCGCGGTGGTCGATGCTGCGCCGCCGGTCTCGGCGACGGTCGCGACCGACTCGGAGCTCACTCGAAAGCGACCGACCGATAAGGACGGATCGCATTCGTAGTCGATGCGGATCGGTCCGTTGAAGACGTAGTGACGCTCGCCGGCATGTCGACGCAGTTCGGGGACGATGTCGTCGTTGATGGCCCGTGCCATCGGGGCGAGCTCGTCATAGTCGTGCGTCGACAGGTAGACCGTGAAGTTGTTGGGGACGAGCCGCTTGTCGCGGTTCAACAGCTTTGCCTGCGCGTCCAGCTCCTTGGTCAATCGGGTGGCGATCTCGATAGGTTCCACCTCGCCGCGGAAGGCTCGCGCGAAAACGGTGTTCACCGCGTTCTCGAGTCCGCGTTCAACGTTGTGCAACCAGCCCATCGTGCCTCCCTTCAGCCTGCATTGCCATCGGTGCTCGATGGTGCTGCTGTCTCGGTGAGTCCGGACAGGCGTCGCCCAGGACGAACCAAGCTCACCAGCGATACTAGGTCATCAGGCCGAGTCCGCACGCGCTGGTGCTGATCTGGGGCAAGATCGCGAGCGCTCTCAGGAGCTGTGAGTACTAGTGATGCGCGGTTTCGGCGTCGACCGGTGGGGTGCCGGACGGGCCGGCCGCCGATGCTCAGGCCTCGTGGTAGCCGTTCGTGGCGTCGCTGTCCGTCTTGTCGACTTGGGCATACGCGGCGCGGACTTCGTCCATGTCAAGGGCGCGGACCTGCTCGACGAGGCTGTCGAGAGCCGCTGCGGGCAGGGCGCCGGCTTGCGAGAAGACGGGAATGCCGCCGCGGAAGATCATCAGGGTGGGGATGGAGGTGATGCCCGCAGCGCCTGCGAGCTGCTGCTGGTCCTCGGTGTCGATCTTGCCGAAGGTGATGTCGTCGTGGGTCTGGCTGGCCTGCTCGTAGATGGGTGCGAAGTTGCGGCATGGACCACACCATTCCGCCCAGAAGTCGAGGAAGACGATGTCGTTGGTGCTCAGGACGTCCTCAAGGTTCTCAGCGGTGATCGTGACGGTGGCCATCTACTTCTCCTGTGTTTTGGACGCCTCGAAGTTTTTGCTGCGTCAGTTGGTTAGCAAAACCACGGTGACAGGCGAGTTATTCCCGCGGATGGCGTCAGCGCATCGAATCAGGGCAAGAAAAACCGGGGCTCGCGCACCCACCCCCTGAGACGCGAACCCCGGCCGTCGGTCGCGCATCGGCAGGCCGGGGGGGCCGCCGGAATCGACCGTGTAATTAAGAATGCCACGGCCGGAGCCCAGATACCAGCCAATTGCTGATCTTGCCGCACAGATTTTCATGACGTTGATCAAATAGCTGCTGGCCTGCGCTTTTCTTGGCTTCTCGAGATGCAGAACGGCAGCCCGGAAGGGCGCGATCTGCGCTTGGGCAACGCGCACGGCCGGCACCGCGAGTTGGTGGGTCAGTGCGGCCGGGCAAGCATCAATGCCGCTGGGAGCTCGACGTTTTCGGGCAGCCGCGGAGGCACGAGTTCGGCGATTCGTGCAGCGACTTCGGCGAGTCGCTGATCGTCCACATGGCTGGCGAGCATGGTGACACTGAGCGCGGCTATCGCCCCGCCGTTCGACAGCAGCGGCACACCCAGGCAGGCGATGCCCGGTTCGTTCTCCTCGATCTCGGTGGCATAGCCGCGCTCCCGGGCCGCGGCGACGGCGTCGCGCAGTTGCGCGGCGGCGGCCTCCGATGGGGCATAGGCGTCGAGATGATCATCGGGAATCGGCCGGTAGGCCAAGATTGCGCGTCCGAGTGAGGTAGTCGCGGCGGAGGCGTTGCGTCCGACCTGCGACCAGACGCGGATGGCTTTGTCGGGCTCGACCTTGTCGACGTAGATGACCCGGTCGCCGTTGAGGATGCCGAGGTGCACCAGTTCGTCCACCTCACGGGCGAGCACGATCAGTGCGGGATGCAGCAGCTGGGTGAGAGAGGCGGGGCCGAAGTAGTCGGCGCCCAGGCCGATCGCCGCGGGCCCGAGCCGGTAGCTGCCGTCGGTGTCCTGGGTGACGAAGCCGCGGGCGCGCATGGTGCTCAGCGCGCGATAGGCGGTTGATTTGTTGAGCCCCAGATCGCGGCCGAGATTGGCCAGCGGGACTCCGTCGGGCCCGGCCTCGGACAGACTGATGAGCAGCATGAGTGCGCGGTCGATCGCCTCGATCGGGGCGGGACCGCTGGCCTCGGAACTGCTCGGGTTGCTCATGACAAGCAGTCTGCCACGCTGCTGACTCCGAGGGGCCGGTCTGCTACCATTTGTTTTAGTTAATGACCCATCTGTTTCGCTGAATGAAACGGTGGCCTTCTGTTCACATTATCTCTACGAGGAGAGTGCAGATGAGCGTCACTCTTGACGACATCACCCGTTACCGCATCGTTCCCGTTGTGGTTCTCAATGACGCGGCCAATGCCTCCGGGCTCGGAGACGCCCTGGTCGCCGGCGGGCTCCCGGTCGCGGAAGTGACCTTCCGCACCGCCGCCGCCGCAGATTCGATCAAGGTCCTTGCGAAGCGCGACGACATCCTGGTCGGCGCCGGCACCGTCCGTTCGGTCGCTCAGGTCGAGCAGGCCGTCGACGCCGGTGCGTCCTTCATCGTGAGCCCCGGCCTGAAGGTCGAGGTCGTCAAGCGCGCGCAGGAACTCGGTGTGCCGGTGCTGCCGGGTGCGGTCACCCCCACCGAGATCATGCTCGCCCACGATCTCGGCCTGACCACCGTGAAGTTCTTCCCGGCCAATGTCTATGGTGGCGCGTCGGCCATCAAGGCGCTGTCGGCCCCGTTCGGCGGCACCCAGTTCATTCCGACCGGCGGTGTGAACGCAGCCAACCTCGGTGAGTTCCTCGGCCTGTCGTGCATTCCGGCGGTCGGCGGTTCGTGGATGGTGCCTGCCAAGGCCGTGGACGGTGGCGAGTTCGACAAGATCACCAAGCTTTCGCGCGAGGCCATGGACCTGGTCGCCCAGCTGAGCGGAGGCGACAAGTGAGCGTGGATCTCGGCCTGAAGTCCGCTGAGGACTGCCAGTGGGACGCCCTGAGCCTCGGCGAGATCATGCTGCGGCTCGATCCGGGCGATGGACGCGTCCGCACTGCTCGTGAGTTCAAGGTCTGGGAAGGCGGCGGCGAATACAACGTCGTGCGTGGCCTGCGCAAGGTCTTCGGGCTGCGCTCGGGCGTCCTGACCGCACTGGTGGACAACGAGGTCGGCCATCTGGTCGAAGACTTCGTGATGCAAGGCGGCGTCGACACCTCGCTGATCCGCTGGGTTGCCAATGACGGTGTCGGACGCACGGCCCGCAACGGCCTCAACTTCGTCGAGCGCGGCTACGGCGTGCGCGGCTCGGTCGGCGCCAGCGACCGCGGTCACACCGCGATCAGTCAGACCAAGGCATCCGATTGGGACCTGGACGAGATCTTCGTGAAGAAGGGTGTGCGCTGGCTGCACACCGGCGGCATCTACGCCGCTCTTTCGGAGACCAGCGCCCAGGCAGTGATCGATGTCTGCAAGGCGGCGAAGGAATCCGGCACCCTGATCAGCTACGACCTCAACTACCGGCCCAGCCTGTGGAAGTCGATCGGTGGCCAGGCCAAGGCTCAGGAAGTCAACCGCGCGGTCGCGCCCTATGTCGATGTGATGATCGGTAATGAGGAGGACTTCACCGCGGCTCTCGGTTTCGAGATCGAGGGCGTGGACGAGAACCTCACCGTGCTGCCGCTGGACAGCTTCAAGAACATGGTCGAGCGGGTTGCCGCGGCTTACCCGAATCTCAAGGTCATCGGCACCACGCTGCGGGGCGTGAAGTCGGCGACCATCAACGACTGGAGCGCGATCGCCTGGTCGAAGGAAGACGGCCTGGTCAAGGCGACCCAGCGCGATGATCTGATGATCTTCGACCGGGTCGGCGGCGGCGACTCCTTCGCATCCGGGCTGGTCTACGGCCTGATTTCCGGCGCCGATCTGGAGACCGCGGTCAACTACGGTGCGGCTCATGGCGCGCTGGCGATGACCACTCCCGGCGATACCTCGATGGCCACCAAGGCCGAGGTGCTGAAGCTGGCCGGCGGCGGTTCGGCCCGCGTCGATCGCTGATTGGTACGTTTCGCTAACTCATCAGGTGGCGCCCCGGTCCTAGCGGCCGGGGCGCTGCTGCATGCCGGAGGCGCATCCTTGTCGGTTTCGGCACCGCACCCTGGGGAGATGATGACGCTCAGGCCGGGCTGCCTGGATCTGGTCTCACCTACAGTCTTCTCATGACGGCCATTTTGGGAATCGCAACGGCGGTTCCGGCGACCGCGGTAAGCCAGCGCGCGGTGCGCGATCTCTTCGCCGCGCAGCCCGGTATCAGTCGCCTGACCGCACGGCTGATACGCGCGGCATTCGATCGCTCGGCAATCGACATCAGGCATACGGTACTGACCGACTTCGACGGTGTGCCGTCGGGCTTCATCAACTCGGAAACCAGCGCCTTCGAACGGCCGACCACCGCTCAGCGCAACGCCATCTATGTCGAGCAAGCGCCGAAGCTGTTCGCTCAGGCCGCCCGTGGCGCACTGCAAGCCGCCGGCGTGGTGGCCTCCGAGATCACCCATGTCGTGACGGCCAGCTGTACCGGCTTCTTCGCCCCCGGGCCGGACTTCAGGCTCGTACGAGATCTCGGGATCCCATCAAGTGCCCAACGCGATCACGTCGGCTTCCTCGGCTGCGCGGCCGCCTTCCCCGCGTTGCGCGCGGCATATCGCATCTGCGCGGCCGACCCCGGTGCCGTCGTGCTGGTTGCCTGCGGCGAACTGTGCTCGATCCACCTGGCGCCCTCGAGCGACACCGACCAGATTCTCGCCTCGGCTGTCTTCGCCGACGGTGCCGGGGCAGCGATCGTCTCGGCGGCCCGCGCGGCGCGTGGTCCGTCGCTCGTCATGGACGGCTTCGCGACCAGGCTCACGAGCGAAGGCGCTGACGACATGCAGTGGATCATCGGCGATCACGGATTCGAGATGACGCTCACCCAGGAGGTGCCCCGCATCATCGAACGCGAGGTGGTCGGGCTGCTGGCCCCGGTGCTCGCCCGCGGCGAGATCGACCGTTGGGCCGTCCACCCCGGGGGCCGCAGCATTCTCGACCGATTCGAGCATGCGATGGGGCTGGCACCGAACGCGCTCGACCATTCCCGCGAAGTGCTGCGAGCATACGGCAATATGTCATCGGCGACGGTGCTCTTCGTCCTGCAGCGGCTTCTTGCCGACGCCACGCTCACCGACGGTGAGCGCATCCTGGGAATAGCATTTGGGCCCGGGCTGACCGTCGAGATCGCCGAACTGCGCGCCCGGGTGAGCACCGCGCCCCAGCCGAGCCGCGCCGCGCCCGCCTTGGCACTGGCCCGGGCCCCGAGATGACTCCCGGAGGGCTGTCCGAGCGCGCCGAAAGCCTCGTCGAGCTCATGGACGATCCCGACTGCGATCCGCAGCGGCTGGCGCGCACCTATCGCCGCTTCGGCGTGGTCAACCGGGCGATCTCGGGTTGGGGGAGCCTCTATCGGCGATACCTGCGACCGCACCTGGCAAGCCTCGATCGTCCGGCGCGGGTCTTGGATCTGGGCTGCGGGGGCGGTGACGTGCTGGCAAGACTCGCCGCATTGGCCCGTCGCGATCACCTGGAGGTTGCCTGGACCGGCGCCGACCCCGACCCCCGCGCGCTGCAGGTTGCGCAGCGGCGCGCCAGCGCCGGCATCGAGTTCCGCCGCGCGGATTCCGCCGCGCTGCGGGCGGCGGGGGAGACCTTCGACGCGGTGGTGTCCAACCACGTGATTCATCACCTGGACTCCTCCGGTCTGGCAGCGTTCGCCGATGACACTCGGGCGCTGTCCACCGGGGTGGTGCTGCACAGCGACATCAGGCGCGGACGTCTCGCCTACGGCCTGTTCGCCGTCGGTATCACGCCGCTGGCCGCGGGCACCTTCCTGCGCACCGATGGCTTGCGCTCGATTCGGCGAAGCTATCGGCCCGCCGAACTGGCGGCGCTGCTCGGCGCCGGCTGGCGTGTCGAGGGGCTTGCGCCGTTCCGCCTGTGCGCTCTCGCGGAAGGTGAGGCTCGTGACTGAGGTCTTGATCGTCGGCGCGGGACCGGTCGGGCTGCTGCTCGGCTCGGAGCTTGCCCGCCACGGCGTCACCGCCACGCTGGTTGAGCGGCGCGCGCAGCCATCGACCGGCACCCGCGCGATCGGGGTGCACCCGCCCGTGCTCGCGGCCCTCGAACCCTCCGGCATCACCGAGCGTCTGCTGGCCACCGCACTGCCGGTCTCGCGGGGGGAGGCGCGTTCGCGCGGTCGCATCCTGGGCAGTCTGTCATTCGACTGCCTGTCGACCCGCTTCCGGTTCATCGCGACCCTCCCGCAAAGCGACACCGAGGCGGCATTGGCCGCCGGTGCGCCGGCGCCTCGTCGCGGTGTCCGGGTGACTCGGGTGTCACCCGAGCGGCGCGCTGTTCGCGTCGCGTTCGACGACGGCGCGGAGCTGACCGCGCCGATCGTCGTGATCGCCGGAGGCTGGTCGTCGCGCGGTCTTGCCTACCAGACGACAGCCGCTCACGCCTACCGCGACCACTACGTCATGGCGGACATCCCCCTGCCGCCGCGCGACGATGCCGACCGTGCGGTCATTCACCTCGACGCGCAGGGGGTGCTCGAGTCGTTGCCGCTGCCCGGTGGCCGGCGGCGATTCGTCGCATGGGATTCCCCCGGTGCGAGCGGCGGAGCTGCTGTCGACAGGCTGCGCGCAGCACTTGTCGCCCGGGGTGAGGACGACGCCGCGAGCGCGGTGCCCGAGGCGACCGAGTTCGGCGTGCGGCGCTTCACGGCTCGCGGGATGCGCAACGGCGGTCTGCTGGTCGTCGGCGACGCGGCGCACGAGGTCAGCCCCATCGGCGGGCAGGGCATGAATCTCGGGCTGCTGGATGCCGCGGGTCTGGCGCCGTTGCTCGTGCGCTGGGTGCGCACCGGTGAGGCACCCGATGCCGAACTCGCGCGTTGGGAGCGGATGCGAATCACCTCGGCTCGGCGGGCCGCGCGGCTGGCGGCCGTCAACACCGCCCTTGGGCGTCCGGCGGGGACGCTCACCGACGCCGGCCGCCGCGCCGCGATTGGTGCAGCGTTGGCAACCCCGTCGGCCCGGGCACTGGCTTGGCTGTACACGATGGGTCTCGACCGCGCGGCGTGAGCCCGGTTGGGGCCTGACCTGCAGCGCATCTAGCGCAGCGCGGAGACCACGACCAGTTCGACGGCGAGCAGCAGCGCCGCCGCGACGACCAGCCGGAAGACCAGCCGGGTGGCCCTGTGGAGGGAAGCCACCAGGCCCCACACGCCGATCACGATGACCAGTGCGAGTCCGACGAGTGCCACCGGATGCCCGATCTCGGCGGTGAGCACCACCGCGCCGGCGATGAGCGTGATGAAACCGATCGCCGCGGTGCCCCGTCGGCCCAGCAGGTGCGGCAACCCACGCACTCCCGCCCGCACGTCGTCATCGAGGTCAGGCAGGGTGTTCGCCAGGTGCACCGAGAAGCCGATCGTGGCCGCCGCCAGCGTTTCGCCGACCGTGGCCAGCCGCGGTGTGTCACCGGCCAGCCTCGCCAGGGACGGCAGCAACCCGAAACTCACCACGAACGCGATGCCCGAGGCCCACGACCGTTTGAGCCAGAGGTTGTATGCCCACCCAGCTGCGACCGTGACCGCATGAGCGACCGCGAACCAGA
>Ga0334886_1001052_pt1 | contig 35098 bp, 24 predicted proteins | sample GraSluR1_MG_9_FD_207232 | JGI IMG/M metagenome (GOLD analysis project Ga0334886, IMG submission 207232) | Sludge microbial communities from methane-producing bioreactor in Wageningen University, Netherlands - Granular Sludge_27_06-R1 | ecosystem: Engineered > Bioreactor > Anaerobic >... | reverse complement strand
TACGAAGTTAACAAATTGATCCGCATCGGACCCCACGTATTTGGACTGGCCCAGACCAAAGGCTACGGCCTTGTTGAGCTTCCGGGCCACGTCATCCAGTGTGTCCTGGGAGTTGAGGGTGATGGAAGTCTGTTTGCCGTCTCCTTGGGTCATGGTGATAACCTGGGGATCCTCAAGCATAAAGCGACCATTGGCATCCCAGAATTTGTCGAGATCGCGGAGCTTTACGTCTCCCTCTGCTACCTGCCCCACATAAGCGGCGGTAAAGGAAGCCATGGCACGCTGGGCGCCTGCCCCATCGTAACCGAAGCCCTGGAGGTTATCATTAAAACCAAGAGCAACATCCGATTCGAAAACCTTTCCATTTTGGGTATTCAGGAAGAAGGTCTTGAGATGCACATCGCTCTCCGCGACGCTTGTAGCAAGATAGAAGGTACGATGATGGGTATCAGCAGAAGCAGCAGTGCTCCAGTTACCCCTCTGGGCCCAATCATCGTTGATATTGCCGGTGAGTTCGAGCCGTACGTTCCCCACAGCACTATTCGGGGAGAAATGCAAAGCGATCTTTCCTCCCACGGTAAACTCCGTGGCGGCAAGTCCGGCACTTATCGTACTGCCTCCGGCAGTCCCCGCAAGGCCGAAAACCCCATGCTCCGAATCTGCCACAAAGCCGAACCCAGTGTAGCTCGTAAGGACTGCCGTGGAGAGAATGAGATTTTCATCAATGTGGGTAGTAACGCCACCGCCAGCACTCATTACATGAGCCACAGAACGGAAAGTCACCTGGTTTGTAGCGGTATTGACATTAACTACCTCAAGGAGAACCGACATGGAGGCTATTCCCGCAGAAGCCATGTCTCTGCGGATGGCATTGACTCCATCCGCCGCAGAGAGAGCGGTGATGGCAGCGAAAATAGCATCGCTGGCATTGTAAACCGCATTGGCTCCGGCACCACCGGCCCTGGATATCTGAGATGCCGCCGCAGCACGGGCCGCCCAAATTTCGAGGGCGGAAATGGTTGCATTTGCCGTAAAGAGACCTCCCGCAGCGGTGCCAAGAGCGGAGATGAGGGCATAAACTTGGGCGGTACTCGCCTCGTTCCATGCGTCCATGATAACTGCAATAGCCGCCGAAACAACCGCCCCAGTAGCAAAATCCTGCCCGCCAAAGGCGGTAAGCATCATGCTAGTCAGGTTGGCAGAGAAGGAAGCGCCACGGGCATTGGAGGCTATTACGGCACCGAGGGCACTCATAGCGGAAATAGTCGCATTCGCAGTAAAGGCCCCACCCGCAGCAGTTCCTGCGGCAGAGATGGCAGAAGCGATTTTATTCTCATCCCAACCCTTTTGCCCAGCCTGGATAAGGATCCCGAGGGCCGCGGAAACAACCGCCCCAGTAGCAAAATCCTGCACATCGGCACCAGTCATCAAAAGAGCGCTCAGCGTGGCGGTGTCGAAACCAATGCCCTGATAGAACGCATAATCGCCGGCGGGCATGTTGCTGATCTCCAGATCCCGATAGCCCGCGCTCTCATCCAAAGAGACGTTCATAGCCACGTTTTCGTGCTTGATGGTGAAGATATCCGACTTCTGCACCTGGGCCTTGCCAGGGTTGGCGGTGATCTGGATGGTGTAGTTCCCCTCGGCAGCGGATTTCTGGCCAAATTGGTCTACCTCACGGAGGGCCCCCCGAACAAGAGCCTTGGTTTCCAGCTTGTCCGAAGACCAGAGAACCGCCGCACTGCCGTCGAGGAGCTTCTTCTTGTTGAACTGGGTGGTGTCCGCAATTCGGTTGATTTCTTCCTTGAGTTGGTCTACCTCAAGCTGGATGTAGCTACGGTCCTGGCTGGTAAGGGTGTCGTTGGCAGCCTGCACCGAGAGTTCCCTCATGCGCTGTAGAATGGAGTGGGTTTCGTTGAGGGCCCCCTCGGCAGTCTGGATCATGGAAATACCGTCTTGGCTGTTGTTTACCGCCTGATCCAACCCGCGGATCTGGGCGCGCATCTTTTCGCTGATGGCAAGCCCCGCCGCATCGTCTGCCGCGCTATTGATACGAAGTCCTGTGGAAAGCTTATTAATAGATTTCTCCAGAGACCGATTTGTAGACGCAAGAGAATTGTACGAAAAAAGTGCCGGTATGTTGTGGTATACACGCATAACTTTCAACCTCCTTGTTTACATGCTTCCGCTCCTCCGAAAGCGTCCCTGCTTCCGGAATCAGCAACTCTTCGATAACGCCACAAGGTTATCACCCTATATCCTTTTCACGTTGTTTTTCTGAATCCCTCCTTTTTTAGAACAAAATTCCTCTCTTGTTTTATCGGTTTTTTTGTCAAAACCTTGAGAGAGCTTTCAAAAACAACTTTCGACTGGCTATGACCCCTGGGATACCCCAGAAACCTTTTGGAAAGAAAAACCCTGTTCCTCTAAAGCTTTTGCCACTTCAGGAACCAAGGGGTATCCACATTTTCGAAGAAACAAAAGATGTTTCCCCAATCCCAAAAGGATATCCTTTGCCGTATCAGCAATATGGGAATCTTCGGCATGCTGCAAATCGGGAAGGAGAAGTGAGAGCCAAAGGTAAAGGGGCAGCATTTTCTTGGGGGCTCTTTCGGCATAATCTAGTATGGCCTGCCACGTCAGTTCCAAAGCTTCGGGGATATTCTTTTCCGTCAGAGCCATTTGGGCTTCTGTTATGGAAACATACATATCCTTGTTTTCGAGATCTTTTTTACTTTTTATCAGATTCTCCAAGTGATTTTGAGCAAAAGCATTCCAATTTTTTCTCAAAGAACCTTCTAAGTCGTCACAAACCCCTTTCTCTCCAAGGGGTTCCAAAATTCTTCGAGCTTGACGCAGTGTGGAGAGGGCGAGAGGATAGGGCGCCATATGGCAATAATCCGGAGCCCCGTAAATTCGGGCTGCATCCAACAAGAAACGCCCCATTTGATAGACTCCGAAATTAGTTCCTTCCAAAAGTTTCGATGCGCTTCGCATAAGGTTGAAAGCCTGCTCGTTCCGCCCTTGCTGTTCATAAACGAGAGACAGTGTCCAAAAAAGCTCTGGAGGCCATCCGTCCTCCAAGGGATCGCTTCTGGAACCAAGACTGATGATATCCATCATTTCAAAAGTATCCAGAAACGAAGTTCCTTCTTTCTCGGCCAGAAGATCCTCCGCCATTTTACGAGAATCCTCCGGGGAGAGAGCCCCCAAGACTTTGTCCAACTCCCCCTCCTCTTCTCTTGTTCGACACCACTCTAAAGCCGCAAATGCATGACGCACCCAGTAACGGAAGACCCGTATAAGTTCTTTATGGGCATCGATTAAAGAGATCCAGGTCTGTTCCCAAAGCTCCACTTCTTCCTGCGTTTCCATGCGGCGCACCTTGGCAAAAATCTTACCGCTGTAGTAGGCATAGCTCTGGCCCACAAAAGCTATGGCACGGTTTCGGCTATGAAATATATCAAGTTTTTTCGCCACCTCCAAGGACGTCTTTTGACGCCGTTCAGGAGGAAGTCCAGGGGCTACCGTTTTTTTGACTAAGTCTTCCATGTCCAGACAATCCCGTTCCAACACATCAAGCTGTTGAAGTATTTGAGGAAGGCTTTTTTTAAGAGCTTCGAATTTCCGACCAAAAGTAATACTCTTTGCGGCAACACGGCACCAGGATGCAGGAGTTTCGGGAAGTTCTCCTTCGGAGGAAGCGTGATTTTCCAAATACGCCTGAAAGGGAAGCACTTGAGTATGGCGGATGAGGGCTCCTCCTTCGGTGCAATCGTAAACGGGAACATGAAGCACGGGAATAGCACTCTCGTATACACGAATCATCTTGAGCCAGCTTATGTGCGTGCGCACTGTCCCCCCATTAATTCCAGGGACTTCATAACCTGAAACAAGGCCCAAAGCTTTGTCTCGCTTTGCATCTTCCTCCGCAATAATCCCCTCGCTATGCGTCTCCCCCTCCTCGCCGTAGGCAAGATCCTGGCCAATAAGTGCGAGGGACGAAGCTTTACAAATTTCCGCAATGCTCAATGCCACATGCACCACGGAAGCCCCGGAAAAGAGAAGATCCCCCAAAAGCCCATGATTGACAATCCACTTATCCACGGGAATTTCCGCCTTGCCGACAACCATCACGGGCCCAGGCCAACGCCCCACCACTTGAGAAGGACTCACGGATTCCGCTATGAGAAGGATATTTCCACATTCCTCCCAATGGTTTCTGAGAAGTGGACGGAAATAATCGAGGTACATCCGAAGAGGACGTTCCAGGGTAATGACAATATGGGGGACGATCCCCTCCCGGAGGAGCTTGGGTGTGGCAGTGTCCGCTGCAACGATAAGGCATTTGTTTTCCATCCCCTTGAGAAGACGAAAGTTCTTTTCCAAAGAGGGACCGGAACCCACGGACACAACGGGAAGGCCACTAAAACGCTCTGCAAGCTCTGTTATGGAAGGAGTTTTCCAGATCCAGGGGGCGTTGAGGCACATGTTTCGCAAGCCGATGAGGGTGTCTTCGGCGGTGTTTCCCAGCATCTCCACGGCGATGCGGAGAGTCTCCCGAAAGACACTGTTAAGCTCTACGAAAGATTCCTTAAAGGCTTCCAGCTCCGGGGCGTGTTCCTCAATGTAGCAATCCGTGACGGGAAAGGTTCCCAGAGGCTTAATGTTAATTCCCAAAGCCTCCTCCACGTCCCGCCGCTCGGGGTGTACCACAAAGGAGATGCGACATTGAGAAGGAATAGCCTGAAAGATGGAGCTTTTATCCAAGGTATGGAGCAGAAGATCCACATGGGGCTCTATTACCACCACCGCCAGGGTGTTTTTGTCAAGACTCCGGAGAAATTCCGACAGATAAGGGGAGGCGCCAACGCCGTAGCAAAGCACCACGGGGTGTGCAGCGGTCTCCTTTTTGCGCTTTTTGATAACTTTTTCGTCAGTTTTACCTTTTTGGAAAAAAGGAGCAAGGTCCCCGCAGGAGACCCACTGCCCCTGGGGGGTTTCAGAAATTTGCCAGGAGGGGAGTTCCCCCCCTAGTGCATCAAGGCGCTCCTGAATGTGCTTGCCCAGATCGGGCTGAAGGTTTTTGATAATCTGGAGGTTTTTATGGAAAAGGGCTGAAGGTTTCACACTCGAACAACTCCTTAAGTGAGGATTTTATTTTCGGGATTCGGGCTTGTGCTTTTGAAAGAGCAACCGCACTGTGGCGGGGTCCGCCCCTCCCAAGGCCTCCTTGTTCTCCTGCACGATGCTCTCCCAAAGTTCCTGCCTCCAGATGGAGACGGAACGGGGTGCCTCAATGGCAAGCCGCACGGTATCGCCCTGGACATCCGCAATTTTGAGGTGAATGTTCTCACCGATAACGAGGGACTCCCCCTTTTTACGCGTCAGGACCAGCATGGGGGTTCTCCTCCCAGAGGGTCTCCTCGGGATATTCCGGGGAGGGGTTGACCGAGACCTTTTGATACTCTTCCGCCATGGCAATCCGGGTTTCTTCGGGAAAGACGTATTCCCGGAAGCGAGGCTGATCTTCGGAGCTGACGATCTGGCGGCCTTTTCGGGTGGTGGTACAGAGTACCACCGGAGCTGCCAGATTGGCGGTCATCTCCCAAGGCATCTCCGGAGGAATTCGAACCACCACGAGAACGAAGAGATCCCCTTTTTCTTGCGCTCCGAGGAAATCAAGCTCTTCCTGGTGGATTTTGAGATGGAATTTGGGATCCACAAACTCTGGAGAGGTGACGGGAAGGGCCACATCTCCATATTCCACGCTCTGCATCCATTTGATGAAATGGCTTTCTTCTCCTGCGATAATCCACTTGGTGCACTGGGTAAAGCCGGGTATTCCCTCGGGGAAAAGAAGAAGATCCTTATCATAGTACTCAAGCTTTCCAAATCGGGAGGTTTCAATATGCGCCACCGAGTTCACCTCTATCTCGTATTTTTGCGATTCCTTGGGATTCTTTATGCTACTTTCTCTCGTGTTGTATCGGCATGGAGGGGCTGAAGGATTAGAGAATGCCCTCTGAAAAGCTGAACGGGAGGAGAAAAAGAACCTCGGAAGGCAAAGACCAGAGGGTTTTATTTAGAGAAGTCTTTTATAAAGCTTCATGATGCCGAGGCCGATACTAGAAGAAGTGTATAACTGCAGGTTATTATACACCATCTTCTCCGGGGCCTCCCCCGGGGGGCTTGAGGAGGCCGTCGGGCATGCGTATATTCACCAACATACCCGCTCTTTTCGCTACAAACACCGCAAAATCCCTTGAACGCAATATGGCAAAAAGTATTCGCCGTCTCTCCGAAGGGCTGCGCATCAGTATCGCCGCGGACGATGCGGCGGGGCTCGCCATCAGCGAGAAGATGCGAGCCCAGGTTCGAGGGCTGGATCAGGCGGTGCGCAACGCTCAAGACGGGGTTTCTCTTCTGCAGACCGCCGAGGGGGCTCTGGGATCCACCCACGATATTCTGCAGCGCATGAGAGAGCTTTCGGTGCAAGCCGCCAACGATACTCTTACCGCTTCAGACCGGGGGCATATTCAAGGAGAGATCGACCAGCTTGTAGAAGAGATCAACCGCATCGCCTCCACCACCCAGTTCAACAAAAAGAAGCTCCTGGACGGTAGCGCTTCGGTGCTATGGGGTACGGATTTTACGGATGTCCGGGTGCTTGTGGACGGATCTCTCCGCTCTAAGGATATTTTCGGCCAGGATGTGGTGAAGGAGGGCAATTACGTTCTTCGGGTCTCCCCCACCGCCGGGGAGGGGGAGGTACAGAAGTCCAACATCTTTTATCTCAAGCACGGCACCGTATCCGAGGCGGTTCGCTTTTCTCCCGATAGCGGAGCCTATTCGGGGCTTACCAATCTTTCGAGCCTGCATCTTATTGATGGGCAGTACCGTCTGGAGACCCGGGAGGTGCCCTTCGGAGGGATAAGCTACCATCTCGCCAACGGCACGGAGACCGCAAATCCCGTGGGGGATATGGGGGTGGAGTCTCTGGAAGCTACGGCTCTGCCGGATATTCTCCCCTATGGGGAGTATGAGGTACGGGTGGCGGATCAGGCCCCCTTCATGGCTTTTTATGCGGACAGTTCCGGAGGGGTTATGGGGACGGAGATCATCGACCGGGTGGACCCCATGGGGAGGAGCAGCGTGGATCTGGTGATGGACGCCTCCAACGTGTCAGGGGCGGTGAACTCCCAGACCAGCCTGGCCTGGACCGATATCGGGGGGGCGGGAAACGGTAACGTGGTGATCGGCGGCGGGGGGGGAGATGTAGATTTTCTGGTGGATCCCAACTTCGGCACCAATATGTGGACCCATTTTCGGGTGAATGCGGTGGATGCACGGGACACCCTTGCAACCAACGTGGATCTCGTCACCTCCTACCGCTCCCAGGTGGGGGCTTCCGCAGATCTGGGGCTTACCTACCGGGCCGCGGCGGGGGAAGACGTAACGCTGCAAACGACGTACACGACATCCTCAAACACTTGGGTGGAGATCTCTCGAAGTACCGTGCCTGGTCCTCCTCTTTCTGTAAACTTGAGTAACCAGAACATCCAGCAAGCCGCAGCAACCCTTAACGCTGCTCTGGGGACATGGGGAACCGCTACAGCAGTAGAAGTGGGAGTGCCGGGAAGCGGCGACTGGAGAATTGAGATTACCAATGCCGTTCTTGATGTAGGAACCCTGAATATTTCCAACATCGGAGCGGGGCATGCGAGCGATCTCGGCATAGCCGTGGCGGCTCTTGCTGAAGGAAATACACAGAACGGCACGGCTCGGGATTATCAGAAAAATCACGTGGTGAACATGGGAGGAGACGCTATCGACACCGCTGCGGGGAAGATGGATCTCGCCCTGGCGGCATACAACATCGACTTTGCCGCCGCTGTTGATGGACTTGGGATACGGCGTCTTGATATTACTAATAGTTCTTCAGGATACTACGGAGGAGCGGGAACTATTTTCGGAAACCATCAACTGCGCGTTGTTGCCGATGGAGCCCCCGTTGACCAGACATTTGAACAGGAGCTGGGGATTTCCGGCCTTACGGTAGCAGCAGGAGTTACGCATAATGCTAATCGGGTTCTCCACGGCTACTCCACCACGGTGGCTATCGGCGGCATGCGGGTAGACCAGGTACAAACCGCTCTTCAAGCTGCTGCGGATGCCGCCTTTCTTCTGGACAACCTTGTGAATCCCACGAATCCTGTCTTCGAGCTTGTCACAGGAGGGGGGAGCGGCCAGATCAATCTGCGCACCTCCAGCGTTACTGCCCGGTACGAGATGAGCGTAACCCAGAATGTGGGAACTGCGGTAACCGAACTTTTCGGAGGCAACCAGACCCTGGCCCGTTCTGCGCAACCAGATGTGGCGGGGGCTTCCCGGGATTATGATAATGCCTACGCCACCATTGCGGGAGGGCAGAATATTGAGGAAGTTCGAGCCGCCATAGATGCTCTGGGGATTCTCAGCGCAGGCTGGACCAATGCCGCGAATACTCCCGGCTATGACGGCTTCCACCACAATGGGCGCATTACTATCAGCAATAACGACGGCTCTCCAGAACGGCGTGAGGTGGTCTTCAGCCCCAGCATAGGAACCACCCAGCTCTTTGGAGGCGATACCACCATTCTTGCGGGAGCCAGTGCCAACAGCACGACCTGGCAGGCCCGGGATCGGGTACAGGTGGTAACGAGCTATGAAGGCATCCGTGCAAACGGCACCAATCTCAACGGCACCCGCACAGACTGGTGGTGGGAGGGGGACGATGGCACCACAAACCCCCTGGTGGCGGACACAAACCTTCCCTTTACATCGGTTTTTATCCCCGACACCACCACCGCCATGGATCTTAATCTCAACGACTCCTGGGCCCTTTTCACCTCCGCCAGATCAGCAGGGGATCATGATGTGCTGGATTTCCGGATTAGGGACGGCGGTACGGGCTCCACCTACGACTCCACCGCCCTGGGGGCTCCTGATCACGGCACAAACACCTACGGCGGGGCCTCCATGGTGTTCAATAACGGGGTGCTGGACGGGGTGGGAGCGGGGATGTTCGCCCTCCCCCACTACTTCCGTACCGGGGTGGGTACCTTTGCGAGCGCCTCTTCACAAACCTCCTTTGTGGATAACGGCTTTGATGCCATTGCGGGGGCCACCTTCAGCGAGATTCTGCACACTGCGGAACGCTACGATGCCACCGGAGCGGGATGGAACGTGGGGGGTACCGAGGATGACCGGTGGTACGCCCGGCAGTGGTACGGAGAGGATACCTCCTACTATTTCGCCAACGGCAAAACCCCCGCTTCGGTGCTTCCAGCGAACTCTATCCGGGTGTGGCGCCAGGAGGATGTGAACGCTTCGCTTCTCTTCACGTGCACCGGGAATAATACCTTTCGTGTGGAGGTCAAGGGGTATACCCGGGCGGGGGCCCGGGTAGAGTTTGAGGAAGATATCGACCTCAACGCTCACGGGGTGGTGGATGCCTCGAACCGCCTCATTCTGAATGTGGGGGGCGAGGAGATATGGTTCGATGCCTTCGCTCCCGTGGGGGCAGAGACAGACGATAAGTTCGTGGTGAATATTGCCGCCCGGGCGGGGAGCAGCTACGAGAACGTTACCCCCGGCGTGGGAGGTGCCTTTCTTTCGGATGCGGTGGTGGCAGTGGATGCAGATCCCTGGGGGCTTACGGGCTCTTTGCACCGCACCATAGAGTATCGTTTCGATGCAGGGGTGGAGGATCTTTTTTTCGACCCGGATACCACTTCAGATCCCGAGGACCGCATGAGGTTGCTCGGCTTTTTCGTAGACCCCAACAACAGTAACAAAAACACTAATGTCTCTACGGGGGAACTCATGCTCAACGTGGCGGCCACGGGGTTTGCAGCGGGTACCCGAGCGGGAGAGAACGGCGGGGGGAATATGCCCTATGTCCGGGCGGAGGTGAATTATCAGGGGAAGACGGTTCCCGAGGCGGGAGCGGTAATGAACAGCTTTTTCTTTCAGAATCTTCAGGAGGGAGAGGGGGAGCGGGATTTCTTAAGCCGCATTGAGTATGCAGCGGATGAAACCTGGAACGGTCTGCTTCTCTTTGATGTGCTGGAGACCGCTGCGGGGCGGGTAACGCTGCGCATTCAGGGGCATCTGGTGGATCGGAACGGCACATATCAGTACGTGGAGTCCGAAGAGCTGACCCTGAATACGCAAAACGAGTATATTACCCTCTTTAACTCCTCCTCTTTTCCGGGGCTTCGTTTTAACCACCTTGATTTTACGGATATCTCCCGCCTGGAGAAGGGGGATCGCTTTACCATATCCCTGGTGGCAGACGGCCGAGCGGAATGGGATCCCGTGGGAAACCACTATGCCGTGGACGAGATAAACCTCTTTGGCGGGGAGACCCGTCCGGGGATCTACCCCATTAGCTGGCGTTTTTTTGACACGGTGCTGGACAACGGCACCACGGAACTTCGCACCTACCAGGTGGCTCCTTCGGAGCGGCTCGTCAACGATTCCCCCGGGGGGAAGGTCTACGACGGCACGCTGAAGCTTACGTTTAACGATTTTAACGGAGGAACCCCTCTGGGAGATCCAGGTTCCGACGACACCCCCCGGCTGGTGAAAGATGCGGCGGTGTTTGATTCCGTCTACCGGGAGGGGATCGACGGAGGGGTGGCGCACCGCTACTCTCTTTTCCGGGATGTAGTACAACTCTGGGATGCCAACGGCAGATTCCTTCTGGATGATCAGGCGGAGCTTACCATCCGGCAGGGGGATCGGGAGTGCTCCATTTCGCTTTCGGGGGATCACGAGATAGGAGATCTGCTCTACTCTCTGAATCACGCCATTTACAACGATTTGGGAGACGGGGATCTGAATCTGCTTATGCAGAAGCCTTCGAGAAGCAAGTTCGCCACCTTTACGAACGGAGTAACCGGAAAAAATTCTCTGGCCTCGGTGGAGGGCACGGTACTGCTCCGCTCTGCCCTGGCAGGGAAAGAGGGGGCCTACAGCTTCTCCGGAGATGAGGCGTTGCTTCAGGCTTTGGGATTTACGGTGATCAAGGAGGCAAAGGAGACTCTCTACACTGTGAGTGTGGGAGATGCCCATTCCGGGCTTAGCGTGGCTTCGGGGCTTAAGGTATGGGGAAGTGAGGCACTGCATGGGGTGTGGGGGGATGCTGTGCGGCTGCAGTTTGATTCTCTTTTGGGGATAAGCGAGATCGCCTATAACGAGTCTACGGGGCGTTTCTCCCTGGATATGGCGTCTCAGGTGCTTAGGACGGTGCACCTGGTGGATAACGCCACGATTTTGCAGATCGGCGCCAATGAGGGGGAGAAGATGCTTCTCTCTCTGGGGGCCATGGATGCGGAAGCTCTGGGAGTGGACAGACTGCGGGTTACGAACCGCACCGACGCCGCCCGCTCCATTACACTTATCGATAGTGCCATCGATAGGGTTTCGAAACAGCGAGCCCGGTGCGGGGCTTCCATAAATCGGCTGGGACATGCGGCAGCGGCTTTGGGGGCTGCTTCGGAGAATCTTTCTGCGGCGGAATCCCGTATTCGGGATCTGGATATGGCCAAGGAGATGATGGAGTTCACCAAGCTGAATATTCTGATTCAGGCGAATACCTCCATGATGACCCAGGCAAACCAGCTACCGAATAACGTGCTCTCCCTGCTGCGGTAGAAGAAAGCCCCTTCTAAGAAGGGGCTTTCTTCTACTTCTGCCTTCCGGGCTGCCCTCTATCTGAGGAAATCCACCAGGGTGGGCTGGACGATTTTGGCGATCACCGAGAGACTTGCCTGGTAGACCGCTTGGGCCATGGTGAACCGGGTTATGGCCTCTGCCAGATCTGTGTCTGCCACCTTGCTACGGAGTTCTTCTATGGCGCTGTTGTTCTGAGTAAGCCGCTCCTGACTGGTGTCATACCGCCGTATGAGAGCCCCTGTCTGGGCCCGACATTTGAGCAGGTTATCAATGTAGTCGTCAATTTTGCCGAGAAGGCTTCGGGAGATGCCCTCCCGATCCTCTGCCCGCACCGCTGCAGCGAGGTTGTCCAGGAGGCCGAAGAAGTCCATGGGAGATTCTTCCGAGTGGGTGCGCACTGTGACGTTCTGGCCGTAGGGGCTGTTGGTAACGCTGCTTCCCCGGTTGGGGGTTTCTGCATAGGTTGCGGGGTCCGATGGATCCACTGCTGTGGCCGGAGGCTGTATCATGTTAAGCCCCGCAGGAGCAGCGGTTATCGTTACTGCATAGCCTCTTTCGGAGGTAAGCACCAGCCGCTGGTCCCCCGCTCCTGCATCAACAAGCTGGGCTTTCACGTCCATCCCCTGGAACCGTGAGTTAATAAGACATACGAGTTCTTCCGGGCCATCAGTGGCGTTCATCTGGCTAAGGTCAATGGTGTGCTTTGCTCCATTAACCTCAAAGGCCAGAAGCCCCCCCGCTGCAGCAGTCCAGCCGGAAATATCCCCGGTGCTCCGAATGGCGGTATCCATGCCAAAGGTCCCAGAGGCCTCGGTGCCGGAAATGTCGAAAACGTTTAGCACGGAACCGTCTTTGGCGGTGAGAGAGAGCTGGGCGTTACCCACCCCAGGGTTATCCGGATCGGTATCAAGATATGCCACGTTCAGCCAGGGTACGTTGTTCTGGATGCGCACCGCCAGGTCTTTGAGCGTTTCCCCTGCAAAGACCGAGATATCGACACTTCTTCCGGGAGTTTCAATCCGGAGAGTGCCATCTGCTCCGGCAGTAGTATTGTTCGGCACCGCATCGCTGCGGATTCCCGTCTGGATCCCCCACTGCATGGCGAGCCCTGCGGAGTAGTCCGAGTAGATGGGGTCGCAGAAGGGCATATCATAGATTTTCAGGGTTTCGCCGTTTTTGGCGTAAAGGGCGAAGTTGTTGCCATCCACAGTGTAGCCGATGCGATCCTTCCCTATCTGGCTCTGAATGGAGGCGAGCACCGTGTCGATGCCGGAGGCCACGTCTTTCCGAGAGACGAGGACCTCGAAGGACTCATCCCCCACGGAGACGGCGATTCGGGCGGGGACGTTGCCGTCAAGGGCCGCGGCAGAAGGAATGACCATCCCGGTAGCATCTCCGTAAAGGGCGGTACTGATGCCGAGATTGGCCCCGAAGGTGGCTGTGCTTATGTTTTTATCGAATACCGCCAAGGAGGTACCATCCTTGGTGCGGAGGATGAGCTTTTGCGTAGCAGGTTCGGCGTTATCCATTCCCCGGTTGAGGAGGTTGTAGGTGTTGGATTCCGCCTCATCTGTGGTGACAACCACGTCGAGCCAGCTTCCTGCGACACCCCGGAGGCGTTCGGCAAATTGTTCCAGAGTAAGGGTTTCCCCCGCGGGGATCTCCAGCTCCGCATGGTTTTTACCCGCCTCAAAGCGGATGTGCATAGCTGCGTCGGGGGTTTTTGCCACCATAAACTGCTCTTCGATCTCATAATCTGTACCAGAATTTCCTGTTATGGTGGTGGGATATCCCGGAGCGATACCGTAGATGTAGGTGTCGGTTCCAAAAACATCCGCCTGGAGTCCCAAAAGAGCGGCATTGATGGCGGCTGCGTCAGCATAGGAGACCCCTCCAATAGTAACCGGGAAATCAGCGGGAACTACCGTATAGGGAACCTGTGCCAGCTCCATACTCTGCACAGCGGTCTCCAGCCCCATGTAGGAAGCAAAGCCAATGTGGCTGTGATCGGGCTCGGAGATCCGGAAGAGGCTTTCCGGGGCATAGGCGGGGCCGGCTCCGGCGTTTCCGATGACATCTTGTGCCGCCCCCGAAGTGATTTCATAGATAAAGACGTCGGTGCCCCTGGTTTCTGCCCAGAGGCCGAGATCTGCGGCGTTAATGTCTTCGGGATCGTTATAGAGAACACCCCCGATGGTGACCCCTGCTCCCCCTGCACCGACAAATTCGGTACCAGGCACAATAACCCCTTTAAAACTCGAAATCTCTGCCGAAGCAGCAGAGTCCCCTCCAAAGAGAGTTATCGCATCGCCGGTCATGTCGTCTAACAGAAAGGTGTCCAGCCGGTTTTCCGCCTGGATCACCAGCACCGCATTGGCCGGGGGGCCGCCCCCATCACTCTTAACATCCACAAAGACTCCGGGGATTTTCTCTTCGATGATCCGGGCTACGGCCTCAATGTCCGAGGTTGCCCCCTTGGCGGCTACCTCCGCCGCCGTGAAGGTTACCGTATCAATCTCCCCGCTCCCCCACCGGAAGGTGATGGAGCTGTCCTGTGATGCCGTCCATGCGGTGTCGGTGATGGTGCCGAAAACAGCATGAGGCTGCTCGGGGTAGCTGCCCTGAGGGGTCTGAGATCCCTCGGAGGCCGCCACGGGGAAGTCCGTCTCCTGCCAACTCGTTACCCGCACCGCCTCTCCGGTGTGGCTCTTGATAAGGAGCTGCTGGGTTCCCGTCGCCTGATCCTTGAAGACCTCCACAGAGATGAGCTTGCTCATATCCCCCATGTTGGTGCTGTTGCGGATAATGGCGGCGATCTGATCGAGATTGTATCCATCCAGCTCGCCACAGTCTCGGAAGAGGTTCTGATCCTGAGCATCCCGAATACCGTTGGTGTTGTCGTCGGTCCACTGTTCGGGGATACGGACCTTGGCGACCTTATCCCCCACCTGGATCTGGATGATCTCGCTGCGTCCCTTCCACTCGAAGTCTATGGGAACTTCAATGCTCCGGAGAGCGTTTTGGGTAAACTGTTCGGGAAAGACATCCCGGCCGTTGAGAGAAACCTGCCCCACAAAGGCTTGCTGCATTTCGAACTGCACGTTCCCGAGATTTCCCTGATAGACGATATTACCCTCGGCATCTTTCACAAAGGGGATTGTTCCCGTGGCAAGCCCCGCCAGGAGATACCGCCCCTCCACGCTGTAGTTAGCGGTCATCATAAGCTCATCCCGAAGCTGTTCGATCTCCAGGGCAATGGCCTCCACGTCGGTGCTCTCTAAGGCTCCGTTCCCCGCATAGATGGCAAGTTCACGGATGCGCTGCACAGCGTCGGTGATCTGGTTTAACCCCTGGTCGGTGTTCTTGAGCCAGGTAATGGCATCATCCATGTTGCGGATGTACTGTACGTTTTCAAAGATGTTGGTGGTAAGGCTAAGATCGCGCACCACATCGATGGGGTTCTGGCTGGGGCGGTCGTAGAGCTTCCCCGTGGACATCTGACGATAGAGATCCGTCATGCGCCCAAGATTGCCGTGAAGATTCGAGAGGTAGGTATTGGTCATCATGTTATTGGTAATGCGGTATCCCATATGTGTTTCCTCCCTCCCTTATCGTCCCACCACGCCCATGCCGTTGATTACTTTATCCAGCATTTCATCGGTGGTGGTGATCATCCTGGCCATGGCGTTGAAGGCATGCTGCAATTTCACGATGTCGATCATCTCTTCGTCGATGTTAACGCCCATGACGGACTGGCGCTGGTTATCGATCTGGAGCACCAAGGTATTCTGATTACTCTGCATGGTGTTGGCCCGTTTGGCCTGGGCTCCGAGCTGGGCTATGAAACCTTCGTAAAAGCCGTTGACGGTGTAGCTCCCCCCTCCCATGACCTTGGCCTGTTTGAGCTGGGCCATGTTGAGGGCATTGCTCCCGTCTCCCTGACCCGCGGTATGCCCCTGGCCATCGTCCGAGGCAAAGCCGAGAAGCCCCGAATAGAGAGAGAGCATTTCGTTGATGGAGAAATTTCGCGAGGCGCCGTACTGCACCGATACGGGAAGAAAGAAGTCCGTTCCCGTGGTGTTTTCATAATCTCCCGTACCGTGCCCCGCATAGTGCGCCGCATTCATCTCCGAAACAAGGCTGAAGACGATCTCGTCGAAGGCGCTGATGCTCTCCAGAAGGATATCGTCCCGCCCTTCCAGAAGGGCAAAGAGTTCGCCTCCCTTGACGTGGTGAAGGCAGGTGATCTCGGTGGTTCCCTTTCCCTTAAGGAAGAAATGGATTCCCGCTACACCGTCCGAGAGTTTGGGGGGGTAGGTGTAGTGGTCCGGGGGGCTTCCGGCGATCCCCGGAGAGACCACTTCCAGGGTGGCGGCATTGTAGCCGTCGGCGGCGGAGATTCTGCGGGCCTCGGTGAAGGCATTGCTGGAAGAGAGGTAGTGTACGTTGTCGTAGACAAAGTAGGCATCCCGGGCCATGCTCTGGAAGGCAGTGGCACTGTCGGTGCCCCCGGCGCCCTGAAGAAGCCCCAGACGCCGGAGCACCGTGAGGTTGCCTTCGGAATCTCCCCGGAGGTTGATCCGATGCTGCTCCCCCACCACGTTGCTGGTAAGCTTGAGATAAAACTCCCCGTTGCCATCCTGCTCTACCGAGGCGTGAAGCCACTCTTCAGGAGAGCTGGGGGCATCCCCGGCGAAGGTAATCTGGCTTCCTTCGGACTCGGTAAAGTTATAGGCACCGTTGATCTTGTTGGCGATGGTCTGGAGAGTGTCGTTTTCGTTGATCTGGATACTTACGGTCTTTCCCGTATCCGCAAGGCCGGCGCTCCCCATGAGGTCCCCCTTGATATCCGTGATGGAGATGTGGTTTTGAGAGAGGGAATCCACCGTAAGCACTGTCCCTGTGGTGTTCACCGTGCTGTGGAGGAAGGATGTGTAGTTTGTGTTGATAAACCCCTGAATGTCCGTGATGTTTAAGGTTGCGCCTGCTGTGGAGGCGGTATTTGGAGGATTTCCGTTATCCGCAATATCCCAGGTGCTGGTTCCCGTATTCCAGGTAACGGCAAGAATTCTCTCCGTATCCCCTGCGGCAATGCGGAAGGAGTATTCCGTGGGATCCCCTGCGGCGGGAGCGGTGAGTAGCTCCCCTACTGCACCGGCGGGAGGCGAGGTAATGGCGTTGGAGCGCACCTGCACCCCCTGGCTGGATACCTGGATATCGAAGAAGCCGCAGAGGTCAAGAGCCTCTTCCGGATCCTCCACGGCGAGACGGGAACCGCCATCGGTAATGGAGTCTGCTCCCCCTATGGACCAGGCCACTTCCCTGGCGAGGCGATCCACCGTGAGCATGTGCACCGCTTCCGGAGCCTGCTGAGTGATGATGACCTCCGCCACGTCGAGATTGCTCACGGGGGCAAACTCGTTATCCTCAAGCTGCACGTCGTAGTAGCCACCGTTCCCCGCAATCTTTACGAGCACAAGGTGCCGGGTCTGTCCCCCCTGCACGATGAGCTTGCCGTCGAGGTAGAGCTTGAACTGCCCGTCCTGCATATCGCAGAGAGTGGCAGGGGTGCAGTTGATGAGCTTGGAGAGCTGGGAGACTTTAAGATCCCGGGCATCGTAGAGGTCGTTGGGGTTCCACCCTACCCCTTCAATCTCGGAGATGGTGACGTTGAGCTGGGCGATTTCGTCGATGAGGGTGTTAACTTCCTGGACGGTGAGGGCCACCTCCTGGTTGAGAGCAGCCCGGTACTGGTCGTAGTTGGTGACGAGCTGATCCATCATCACCGTGAGGGTGCGGGTTTTTTCCACCAGATCCATGCGCACGGAGGCATCGTCGGGGCGCTTGCTCGCCTCTTGAAGAGCCGCCCAGAATTCGTTGACGGAGACCTCGAATCCGGTGCCGTTGGGTTCGTTAACGTAAAGCTCCGAGGTCTTGAGAACCTGCTGTATCTGTTCCCAGTAGCCCAACACGGTGCTCTCTTCGTTGAACTGGGCATCCAGAAAGGCATCCCGCACGCGAACGATGGCATCCACCTTCACCCCGGTGCCGATCTGGCCGTACACCCAGGGGCGGGACATACCGGGGGTTGTGAAGGGCTCTGTGGTAGAGGCCTCCACACGTTGCCGGGAGTAGCCCTCCACGTCGGCGTTGGCAATATTATGACCCGCAGTTTCCATGCCTCTTCGGAAGTAGTTTAAGGCTTGTTTTCCGAGTTCCAACGAGGAAAATTGATTCATCATGAATGAGTGCCTCCCTCTCGGTTTCGAGGCGTTGCCTCGTGGAGTGTGTCCTTCTTTTAGCCCCGGAAGTCGAAGGATCCCCCGGAGGGGTCCATGCCGGGAAGGCCTTCGAGGCGTCTCCATTCGCTTGTGAGGAGTTCGCTCAAGGCAGTTTGTTCCTGAAGCAATTTTTCTAACAGGCGCATCTCCGCCCGCAGTTTGTTAATGGTTTGCAGAAGGGCTATTCCTGCCTGGCGGAGGGCTTCGGCTTCGTCATCTCCGGGAATGGTGCGTACGAACTCCGTAAGCACCGGGGGGCAGGAGAGTTTTTTTCCCAACACAAGACTCTCCCGATGCCGACACGCTTCCAGCGCAAGGGCTCGAGAGGAGAGGGCCTGGAATTCTTTCATCATATCTTGTAACGCCGAAAGGCGCCCCTCTTTGAGCGCCTCCCGCTGTTCCACCGCCACACGCCACATCTGAAGCAGCACCTGCCCCTGCTCCTCCAGGAGAGCTATGAGTTCAAGAGGCAATGGCTACTCCTCCTCGCCGGGAATAATATGGGCCGTCCCCATGAGCTGGAGAGCCACGAGGGAGAGTTTCGGCTGGTAGGTGCCCTGCTCAATCTGCTGGCGGAACGCCCCCACCTTATCCTCCCGAATCTCCGGAACCTGGCGGAGTTCCCCCATGGCGCGGGAGAGTTCCCGAGCAAAGGAACTTACCTCCAGATTATCCCCGGAACCGTGAGAGAAGCTCTCTTCCCGGCTTTTTCCCCGGAGCACCTTTTGTGTTGGTTGTAACGGGTTGATGGAGCCTATTTTTTCGATCATTTTTGAGCCCACCTTACCATAAGCGTTTTCTTAGTCTGTGTATCGGTGTTCTTAGGGTTATTCTTTAGAATCTCCCTTGCGATATCGCCGGGAAAATTTTTTGCGGTTTCCGATATTCTTCTCCTTGGGCTCCTCTTTTTTTGGGGGCTTTTTTTTCTCTGTCCGGAGGATGCTTTCATCTTCATAGAGGGCCTGAACGGTTTTCGGCGTTTCGCCGATTTCTGAGGCAAGCTCTTGAAGGCTCAAGGTCTTTCGTGGATTTTTACGCAGATATTCCCGCACCTTGTCGAGAGCCCGATCTGCTTTGGGGATACAGTCGGGACAGATGTTCTTCGCGGCGGAATCCGCACTTCCAATAAAGGCCCTGCCGCAGATTTTACAGCTCCGAAGCTGCAGTTTGGGATCTTTTTTCATGGTTACATCCTCTCCATCTATCTAAAGCACAATGCCTCCAGGAGGGGCATAGCAACAGACAAGTCCCCGGGAGACCGTATATCCTTCTTTTTCGAGCAGTTCCGCCGCCACCCTGAGGGTGGTGGCGGTGGTGGATACGTCATCCACCAGAACAAAAGGCGCATCCTGATCGCCTTGAGTTTCCCCGAAAAAGCCGAGGGCTTCAGAAGAGAGCTTCTGCCGTTCTTCCCGGCTTTTCCCCGTCTGGGGGGCGGCATTCTCTTTCCAGTAGAGGCAGTCCCACACGCTGCCGCCACAGACTTGCGAGGCTCCCTGGGCGAGAAGAAGCGCCTGGTTGTAGCTTCGAAAGCTGCCTTTATGGAGCGGCAGGGGGATGAAGGTGGCTCCCTGTAAAAGGGGAAAGAAACGCCTTCCCAGAGCTTTTCCGAGATGTTTTCCCAGGATTCGCTCCTCCCGGTACTTGAGACGGTGGATCAGATCCCGGATCTCTCCCCCATAGAGAGATCCGTAGGCAATCTCGAGAGAAGAAGAGCTGTTCTCCTGCGAGAGAAGGCCTCCAAAACGGGAAAAATGCGCATCCAGGCAGGAGGCACAGCAAACCTCCCCCAAAGCCCCGCAGAAGACGCAGGAAGAGGGCCAGAGGAGATGAATGACAAGAGGCGAGAGCTTCTCCAGAAGACGAAGAAGCTTCGGCCTTGAGAGTTGTGGATATGCTGTGGCAGGTATATTTTTGGATATCTTCCATCGCATGAGGCAAGTATACCATCTGGAAGATTTTTCGACAGCCGCGGTCAGGGGGATTTTACAGCAGGGGGAGGATCAGATAAAAATCCGCAGAGGATACAGGGAAAACGCAGCAACGATAGAAAAAGTCTGCGTGCACCTGTACTCTCTGCGGATGGCGAATATCTTTACGTACTCTAGTATTGCCGGCATTACTGGCGAGGCACTACAGATCTGCCTTCAGAGCCTCCACACGGTCGGTCTTCTCCCAGAAGGGCATGGGATCGAGATCGATGCGCCCCATGTGACCGTAGGCGGCGAGGCGGCGGTACTGGGGTTTGCGGAGGTCGAGATCCCGAATGATGGCAGCGGGGCGGAAGTCGAAGTGCTTGCGCACCAGTTGGGTGATGCGGCCATCATCGATGATGCCGGTGCCGAAGGTCTCCACCATCATGGAGACGGGGTGTGCCACACCGATGGCATAGGCCACCTGAATCTGGCAGCGCTTCGCAATGCCCGCGGCGACGATATTTTTGGCGGCGTACCGGGCCATGTAGGCGGCGGAACGGTCTACCTTGGTGGGATCCTTGCCGGAGAAGGCTCCACCGCCGTGAGGAGCGAGGCCACCATAGGTGTCTACAATGATCTTGCGCCCGGTGAGACCTGCATCCGCAAGAGGCCCCCCGAGAACGAAACGCCCCGTGGGGTTCACGAGGTAGCGGGTGCGGTCGTCGAGAAGTTCTGCAGGGATAACTGCATCGATGACGTACTTGCGGATCTCTTCGGCAATCTGCTCCTGCTCCACCGAGGGGTGGTGCTGGGAGGAGACCACAACGGTGTCCACCCGTGCAAGTTTGCCCTCCACATACTCCGCGGTAACCTGGGTCTTGCCGTCCGGCCGCAGATAGGGGAGCACGCACTCTTTACGCACCTCCGCAAGCTTCCGTGCCAGGCGATGGGCAAAGGCGATGGGAGCAGGAAGATACTCTTCGGTTTCGTCGCAGGCGTAGCCGAACATCATCCCCTGATCTCCCGCACCGATCTTGTCGATGGCGTCATCATCCATGGCCTTTTCGCGAATCTCAAGGGCTCGATCTACTCCCTGGGCGATATCCGGAGACTGTTCGTCGATGGCAGTGAGTACTGCGCAGGTTTCACCGTCGAAACCGTATTTTGCCCGGGTGTAGCCGATCTCCTTGATGATAGAACGGGCTATCCGGGGGATGTCCACGTAACAGCTTGTGGTGATCTCCCCTCCCACCAGTACAAGACCGGTGGTGACAAAGGTTTCGCATGCCACCCGCCCCATGGGATCTTCCGCAAAGATAGCATCAAGAACGCCGTCGGAGATCTGGTCCGCCAGCTTGTCGGGGTGCCCCTCCGTAACGGATTCGGAGCTTACGAGATACCGCATATCTGCCATACTATCCACCTCCATAAAAATTACTGCCCCTGCATCTTCGAAAAACAAAAAAGCGAGGGTCCTTTGTATTATGTGGCAACAAAAAGCAAAAAAAGGGTCTGCCGTTTTTCGGCAAACCCCTTGGAACACTTAAAATATGGCGTGCCCGGGGGGATTCGAACCCACGACCTTTGGCTCCGGAGGCCAACGCTCTATCCAACTGAGCTACGGGCACGCATCTTCAGGAGCCGACGGATAGATTACTTGGATTCCGAAGGTTTGTCAAGAGGAAAGACGCCCAAGCCCCATTTTTCAGGGCTTCTGGTAGAGAAAGGGGCCAGCCGAGATAAAGCCTATTTTTCGGTATTCAAAGATCTGCTCCGTAGAACCCACCATAAGGTACCCCCCCGAAGAGAGAGCTTCGTAGAACTTGCGGTAGAGATTGGATTTGGTTTCGGGAGAGAAGTAGATCACCACATTACGACAGAGAATAATATCGAGATTCTTTTGAAAGGTGTCTTCGATGAGGTTTTCCCGCACAAACTGCACTCGGGATTTTACCTCTGGGGTTACTTCAAAGAACTCTTCCTTTCCGGGATGAAAGTATTTTTTCTTCCAGGGATCAGGAACGTTCACAAGCTGCCGCTTGTGATACTCCCCCCTCTGTGCCTTTTTGATGACCCCCGCGTCGATATCCGACGCCCGGATCTTTTCCTTTGGGGAGAGGCCGCACTCCAAAGCGAGCATGGCGAGAGAATAGGGCTCTTCCCCTGTAGCGGATCCTGCGCTCCAGATGCGCAGAACCGATCCGGAACGGTTCTGGAGAAGGCTGGGTATGATTTTATCTTTTAGCTCCCACCATCGCTGGGGGTTTCTGAGAAACTCCGAGACGTTTATGGTAAGATAATCTAAAAATTCTCGGAGCTTGTCCTCCGAAGCGGCGATGGTTTTGTAATAGTCTTCGTAGCTTTGGACCCGCCAGCGCTGCATAAGCATATGCACCCGACGGTGGATCTGGTATTTGTACGCGTCAAGATCAATTCCCGTAAGGCTCCGGATGTTCTTTTTGAACGTCCCGTATTCGGGAGGCGCTGGGTATTCTCGCTCTTGCATTGTATAACCTCCGTAGATATCCTGTTCCACCTTTTAGAGCGTGTTTTTCAAATTTTTTGAGTACATACGCTCTCCCCTTGCTACTCCCACGTTACAGCATGGATATGGAACCGTTGGGACATTCGCATGATCGTCTTTGTATCATACACATTATCCCTGAAAATGCCAATATGAAGAGGGTTTCCCCGGCGAAAAAGGGAGAGAAAAATAGACACATGGTAAAACAATAAGGGCAAGGACGAATAAAAAGCCCGCCCTTACCCTTTGCCTTTACTTTGGATCTGAATAGCCACTCATGAGCAATCGTCAGCATTGAACCACGAACGTCTGCTAGTGAGAGCGTACGATCTCCTTTACCCTCATGAGACGGCCGAGGTTTGCCCGCTCCTGCTCATCCAGCTTCATGGTGATGTACCGGATGGTCTCCGCAAAGGAGGGGACAAGAACGTGTTCCAGAGCATTTACCCGCCGCCGGGTGCGTTCGATTTCTGCCGCCATAAGCTGCAGCCCCTTCTCCTCTGCCGCAAGCATGATGAGCTTGGGGACGATTTTGGAGAAGCGATCGAGCGCCACGTCGAGGCTCCCCGTGGAGGTGGACATGCCGTAGTTGAAGGAGTCCCCCTTCTGGTTGATGGCGTATTCCGGTACGAGAACGCTCATAACGTTTCTGCGCTTCACCGTGAGAGAGACGGTGGATCCCGAGATCATAAGGGACTGTTCCAGCATGGAGGGGAGGGTCTGTGCCCGGGCGAGAAGGAAGGACTTGTAGCATTCGTCCAGCTCTGCCTCCAGGTTTTCCCGCTCCTCCTTGATGTTTTTCGCCTTTTCGAGAAATGCCTTGATAAGGGCATCCTGTTTATCTTTCAGAAGCTTGTGCCCCCGTTTTGCCACCACAAGACGCTTCTTCAGGCGGGAAAGTTCCATTCGATTCGGGTTGATGTTAAGCCGTGTTGCCATAACTACCCCCTCCTGGAGATACCTGAATTTCCCCCTCCGGGGACAGAAAGGCCCGGAGGAGGAATGTGATTAGTCTTTTGATTTGAGCAGCGGGTCGAGATACTTCTCAAGGTAGGCATCCCGCACACGTTTGAGTTCTCTTCTGGGGATGATGGTGAGAAGCTCCCAGCCGAGGGCAAGAGTCTCTTCCACGGTCCGGTTCTCGTACTCCCCCTGCCGGACATAGCGATCTTCAAAGGCATCGGTGAATTTTGCAAAGGCCTTGTCCTCTTCCGAGAGGGCCCCTTCACCGAGGATGACCGCCAGCTCCTTGGCTTCCTTTCCCCGGGCGTAGGCGGCGAAGAGCTGGTTCATAAGGTCTGCGTGATCCTCCCGGGTTTTATCCTTGCCGATCCCCTTATCCTTAAGCCGTGAGAGGGAGGGCATGACGTCCACGGGAGGATAGATTCCCTTACGGTGCAATCCCCGGCTGAGGATGATCTGCCCTTCTGTGATGTATCCCGTAAGGTCCGGGATGGGGTGGGTCTTGTCATCTTCGGGCATGGTGAGGATGGGGAACTGGGTGATGGAACCCTTTTTCCCCTTGAGACGCCCCGCCCGTTCGTAGAGGGTGGCAAGGTCGGTGTAGAGATACCCCGGATAGCCCCGTCTTCCGGGAACTTCTTTCCGGGCGGCGGAGATCTCCCGCAGGGCTTCGCAGTAGTTGGTCATGTCCGTCATGATAACGAGAACGTGCATGTCCTTTTCGAAGGCCAGGTACTCCGCACAGGTGAGGCCGAGCCGGGGGGTGGTGATACGCTCGATGGCGGGGTCGTCCGCAAGATTCACGAACATGACGGTCCGCTCCAGAGCACCGGTGCGCCGGAAGTCCTCCATGAAGAAGGATGCTTCTTCAAAGGTGATCCCCATGGCCACAAAGACCACCGCAAAGGCCTCGTGACCGCTGATAACTGAGGATTGCCGAGCCGCCTGGGCGGCGATGCGGTTATGGGGCAGTCCGCTACCGGAGAAGATGGGAAGCTTCTGCCCCCGCACCATGGGGTTCATGCCGTCGATGGTGGAGATCCCCGTCTGGATAAACTCCGAAGGATAGTCTCGGGAGTAGGGGTTCATGGGGTAGCCGTTGATGTCCAGCCACTTCTCCGCCAATACCGGTTCTCCCCCGTCGATGGGCTCTCCCCGGCCGTTGAAGATACGTCCCAGCATGCCGTCGCTCACCGGAAGGGCGAGCACCTTGCCGAGAAAACGTACCCGGGTATCCTGAAGGTCGATTCCTGTGGTTCCTTCGAAAACCTGCACAAGGGCACGGTCATCGGTTATTTCGAGCACCCGCCCCCGGCGGCGTTCCCCCGAGGGAAGTTCAATCTCCGCAAGCTCGTCGTAGCGAACATCCGAGATGTTTTCCACCACCAGAAGAGGCCCCGAGAGGTCTGCGATGGAACGATATTCTTTAGGCAACATCCGATTCACCTCCCGCAAGGGTAAGGGATGCCATCTGAGATGCTATGGTTTTGGAGATGGCATCGATGGCCTCCAGCTTGTCTTCCGAGGTGTAGCGCATACGGGTGATCTCCTCCCGGATGGGAAGTCCGAAGACATCCCGAAGGGCGGCTCCCTTCTGCAGCGCCTCGAGCCCCTTGTGATGGAAGTCGAGAATAATCCGGAGCATTTTGAACTGTTTGTCCATGGAGGCATAGGTATCAATTTCGTGGAAGGCGTTCTGATGCAGAAAGTCCTCCCGGATGGATTTGGCGGTCTCCAGAGTCATGCGCTCCTCCTTGGAGAGGGAGTCCACCCCCACGAGACGCACGATCTCGCTGAGGCTGCTCTCATCTTCCAGGAGGGACATGGCTTCGGTCTGGTTCGCCGCCCATTCATCTCCGTATTCGCCGTCCCAGTACTCTCCGAGCTGCTTGCTGTAGAGGGAGTAGCTGGTAAGCCAGTTGATGGCGGGAAAGTGCCGCTGGTATGCCAGAGAGGCATCCAGCCCCCAGAAAACCTTGGTAACCCGAAGGGTATTCTGGGTGACGGGCTCGGAGAGGTCGCCTCCGGGAGGTGAGACTGCCCCGATGGCGCTGATGGAGCCCTCACGACCGTCTTTGCCCTTGCAGATCACCCGTCCCGCTCTTTCGTAGAAGGAGGCGAGCCGGGTGCCCAGGTAGGCGGGGTATCCCTCTTCGCCGGGCATCTCTTCGAGACGGCCGGACATCTCCCGGAGGGCTTCGGCCCAGCGGCTTGTGGAGTCTGCCATGAGGGCCACGGAGTAGCCCATGTCACGGAAGTACTCCGCCATGGTGATCCCCGTGTAGATGCTGGCCTCCCGCGCCGCCACAGGCATGTTAGAGGTGTTGGCGATAAGCACGGTACGCTTCATGAGGGGATGTCCCGACTTGGGATCTTCCAGCTCCGGGAACTCCAGGAGCACGTCGGTCATCTCGTTGCCCCGCTCGCCGCAACCCACGTAGACCACGATCTGGGCATCGGACCACTTGGCGAGCTGGTGCTGGATAACGGTTTTTCCCGATCCGAAGGGGCCGGGGACACAGGCAGTACCCCCCCGGGTGAGGGGGAAGAACATGTCCACCACCCGCTGCCCCGTGGTAAGGGGGATGTTGGGGGGGAGTTTTTTCGCCACCGGTCGGGGACGACGTACGGGCCAGCGCTGCAACATCACGACCTCGTGTTTCTTGGTGCCGTCGTCGATGACCGCCACGGTCTCCTCCACGGTGAAGGAGCCTTTTTTAATGGAGACAACTTTGCCGGACACTCCCAGGGGGGCCAGAATGCGATGCTCAATCAGCACGGTCTCCTGCACCGCTCCGAGAATATCTCCTTCTTGCACGGTGTCCCCTTCTTTGACCTGGGGGACAAACTCCCATTTCTTGTCCCGGGGGATGGCGGGAACGTCAATGCCCCGGGATATGTAGGGGCTTTTGGCGGCGTCTTCAATGAGCATGAGGGGACGCTGTACCCCGTCGAAGAACTGCTCAATAAGTCCGGGGCCGAGTTCCACGCTCAAAGGCATGCCGGTCCCCGCCACAGGCTCTCCGGGTTTGACCCCCGAGGTCTCTTCGTAGACCTGTATTGAGGCGGTGTCACCCTTGAGTTCGATAATTTCGCCCACAAGGCCCATGTCTCCCACACGCACCACTTCGTACATCTGGGCTCCGGCCATATTGACGGCCACCACCAGGGGGCCTGAAATCTTGGATATACTTCCTTGTACGTTTTTCTTTTGGGCTGCCATATTCATGCCTCCAAACGAAAATCCTGTAAGATCGACAGGTGTGCTGGCTTAGGAACCTACGGAAAAAATATCCATTCCTATGGCTTGTTCCACACTGCTGCGGATGTTTTCCATACCCACACCCCGAGAGCCCGAGACATTCGGAATGGGAATAATACTAACGGGAAATTCCTCGTTAAGTTCGCTAATCTGCTGCCGGTGTTCCTGGAAGAGATCCTCCACCACGAAAATCACCGCATAGTGCATGGCAAGCTCCCGCATGCGGCCGGGAATATTTTCTTCGGACTCCCGGAAAAAGGGTTCCACTCCCACCGCCTGAAAGGGGAGGACGCTTTCGTAGTCTCCGAAGGCGGCCATCTTCTCTGCCCGTTCTTTATGCGACATGACGTAACATTCCCTTCGTTTTTCCTACAGCCATACCGTTGGCCTTGGAGACAAAGATAATACGAAGGTTCTTGGCCTCCATCTCCTTTCTCCAGAGAAAACGCAGGACGTTCTCCGGAGCAAAGGAATCGTAGGCGTACCGCCCCAGGAGAGCGAGGAGGTAATTGTCGAGAGCCGTCTCCAGAGAGTACAGCATGGCGTTCAGATCAGCGGTCTCCTCCACCTCCCGGAGGGCTTTGCCTACATCTGCATAGGAGAGGAGACGTTCCCATGAATCCGGAGGCTCCGAGAGAAGCCCCTGGAGCCTCTCCATGCTGACGGTTCCCCCCTTGTGCATAAAGGGAACACATGCGGCGGTGTCGTAATTGAGGCGCCGAAGCCGGAGAAGATTGCGGATATTTTCTGCGTCAATTCTGTTGCGGCACCACTCCAGAACTCCGGAAAAACCTGTGGATAGAGCAATTTTATACATGGTGGCAAACTGATGCTGGTCCAGAATCCGCTCAATCTCAAGGAGATTTTCTTCCTGCTCCCAGAGGGTAAGGCACTGAGTGAGCACGGGCCCGAGGTCGTAGGGGAGCATGCGGTAATCCTCGGATTCAATAGCGGTGATAAGGTCATCCCCCGCCACAGTGCCGAGGGAGGTGAGAAGATCCCATCGGCGAGGCTTGCCCTTCTTTTGCAGAAACATGCTCTTGAGGGCCACCTTGATGTTGTGAAAATCGTAGGAGAGCCGCAGGAGCGTGACAAGACGACGGTCCGGCACAAAGGCCGAAAGGGTTTCGTACACCCCCTGAAGCTCCCGATCAACAATCTTGTCAAAATCGCTCTCTTTTTCCATCTCCCCGATCCAGGCGGCATAGGAGGTCTCTCCCAAAACCTTGAGGGCTCCGGATAGATTTTCCGTCTCCAGAATCCGTTGCAACACCGGGGCATCCACCGCGGCGTTCTCCAGAGCCTTGATCCTGGAATTTGCATATCCATAGAGAGTCGAATCCATGTCTCAACCCTCCTTTCTAGAGGTTCGCGAACAGGCGTTTTGCCACATCGGCCTCCAGGTCATCCCGCAAGGAGCGGATAAGGGTCCGCACGGTACAGTTTACTTCGATGAGGTTGTTCCGAAGCACGAAGCCACGCTTTCCCCGAGGGGTTTTTTCGCTCGAAAGGGTTATATTCTTCCCGGAGGCAGCGTTAAAGGCATCTATCCAGGCAGCATCAAGAATGGTCTCATCTTCCCCGAGGAGCACTTCTTCGTTCCCCGTCTCGACGGCCTCTTTGAGAAGATTGGTCATGAAGGTGCAGTACCCTTCCTTGGGCATGGTTTCGATGCCGTGAGCTGCAGCCTCGAAGGATTTTTCGATAAGCTCTCTTTTGGCTCCGAGCATCTCCTTACGAACATCCAGCTCTGCCACGGCCTCCCGACGCTTCAGCACCAAGGGGACTTCCTTTTTGAGCTTTTCTTCGGTCTCCTTCTTGATGGCCTGAGCCGCTTTTTTTGCCTCCCCGAGAATCTGATCCTGTTCTTTTTTTGCCGCCCCGAGGAGGGCCTCTTTTTCCTTCTTTGCCTCTGCTAGAATCTTTTCCTTAATATCCGCGAGTGCCATATTCATAGCCCCCTAACGGGTTAAATCTTGATTCCGTTGAGGAGGATAACACTCATCAAAAGGGCCAGCACGGCGTAGGTTTCCACCATGGCGGGCAGGATAACCGCTTTCCCCGTCTCTTCGGGCCGTTTGGCAATCATCTGAATGCAGGCAGCAGAGGTTTTGCCCTGGGCAATACCGGAGTAGTATCCGGCGATGGCGATGGGGAGGCATGCAAAGAGAATGCCGAGCCCCTGCCAGAGAGAGACCGAAACGCCGCCGCCGCCGAGAAGGCCTACCTTGAGGATGGCCAGAAAGGCGGTAAGAAGGCCGTAGATCCCCTGGGTTCCGGGGAGAGCCTGAAGAAGAAGTACCAAACCGAACTTACCCGGATCTTCCGTCATGACCCCCGCACCAGATTCTCCCGCAATACCTACTCCGATGGCAGATCCTGATCCCGCAAGCCCTGCAGCAAGAGCAGCTCCAAGCAACGCCAGCATTGTTCCCATGATGTTTTCCATAACTAGCAAAACACTCCTCTCAAGTAAAAATTAGAATTTCCCTGTAACCTTTTGAACACCTTGCAGGCTATTCCTGTTCACCCGTAACGGTGGTGTATCTCGTACTGAAACGGTAGGGCTGGAAGAAGCGCCCCGAGGCGGTGAAAAACTTGCTGAAAAATTCCACGTACTGGAGACGCAGGGAGTGCACAAAGGCCCCCAGAGCGTTCACAGCCAGGCTGAAGGTATGCCCTCCCAAAAAGAGCAGAATGGCGAAGACCCACCCCACGTAGGGAATTCCGGATACGAGCACCGTGAGGGTGTTGATGATCATGGCCACCGCTGCTGTGGCGAGCCCCAGGGCGAGAAGACGGCTGTAGCTGAGGATATCCCCCAGAAAGGAGGTGACGTTGTAGAGGCTGAGGACTCCCGAGACGACCTTACGGACAATACCTTCTTTTTCGCGTCCCTGGGTAGCCACAAGAAGAATGGCCCCGAGGGCGGCAAGAAGCTTGCCCAGGAGAAATACCAGCGGAGGGACAAATCCCCCTGCTCCAAGACCGAGAAGAATGAGCCCCACGATGAGGGTCATCCACCCTCCCTGGTCTCCCGCGGCGGCGATGTAATCCTTTTTCTGGATGTTTCGAACCATGGCTATGCTTAGGCCGAAGAGCACCTGCACCACCCCGAGGATGAGGGAGAGAATGAGAAACGATATGGGATCATTCATGGGGTTGAGCACCACAAGACTTTCCTTGAAGGGCACCATGAAGTTGAGAAAGGGGAACTGTTCGAACATATCCCCTAGCCAGGATCCCGTGAGGGCTCCCACCACCACGGTAGAGACAGATCCCCAGAAGAGAAGAGAGAAGAACTTGCGTTTCTCCCCTTCGATGCGGTAGGCGTGGAAGAGCCAGAGAAAGATACACGCAAAGACAAGGCCATATCCCCCATCACTCAGGCACATACCGAAGAAGAGGAAGAAGAAGGGGGCAAAAAAGGCAGTGGGGTCGATTCCCCCATACCCGGGGGCACCGTAGAGGTTGGTGAGAGGTTCGTAGGGGTGCACCCACCGGGGATTTCTGAGGATGGTGGGAGGAACATCACCCTCCTCCAGAGGAAGATCCACCACCATGTCGATATCACTCTGGAAGGTCTCCAAGGCCTTCTGGAGAAGAGGGATTTCCGACTTGGGGCACCAGAGGGAGAAATGCTTGGTCTTCTCCGTGGCGGCAGCATTTTCGGAAGCCTCATCCCGGCTTTTGAGAATGCCGAGATAGTCCGCTGCCTTGCGGAGAGATGGCACATGTTCCGATGCAAGAGCCTGGAACTCCTGAAGAAGCTCTGCTTCTTGGGAGCGAAGGAGTTCAAGCCTCTGGAGCAGGCGTTCTTGTTCGGATTCCGCAAAGGATTGGTATTCCTGGGGGAGATCCATCCGGACAAAGCCAAGCTTGATAAGAGCCTCCCCCACCCTCTCCGCCTCTTCGCGGGGGTAGAGAGCCACCAGGAGCTTTTCGTTTTTCGAGTCACCGTAATCGTAGGTGTGAACCTCGGCATAGGAGGAGAGCGTACGCAGATCTGCCTTCGCCTTGGGAATGTTTTCCCCCGGAAGAGTTCCCAAAATACCTCGGACATATTCGGTGCCCCGGGTAATCAGGGAAAGTTCGTGAGGAAAGGAGAGAAGAGAATGCAACAGGGACTGAAAGAGTTCACTCCGGGAGTATTCGCTGTGATTTTCCGCAAGGGCGCGCTCTTTCTGGCGCAGCTTCTCCACCACCGAAGAGAGAGGAAAAGCCTGGTATATTTGATGGAGCTGCGCTACAGAATTTCTTTCAGGAAGCTCCAGCATTCTGCTGAGGAGATCGCCGGGTTCCTCGTAATAGGATTCCAAAACCCGCAGAGCGTAACGAGCATCCCCAAGGGCGGTATCCACATCGAAACCGTAGGCAAGGGTTTTCTGGCCAGGATTCTGGGCACTTCCCTCTTCATCCCGGGGAGTAATAATCTCACAGAGTCCGAAAGACTGGAGCGCCCCAAGAACGGCTCGTTCCGCATCCCGGTGTACCGCCAGCCCTATTTTACTAACCGCGGCTACTGTCATATCGCGCCATCACCTCTTCCGCTATCCATTTTGCGACAGCTCCCACACGCGACTCATTCTTAGATACAAAGGCCTCAGCTTCTTTTTTTCCTTTTCCAAGAATAGTATTCGCAGCGTTTTCCGCCTGAGTTTCAGCCTGCTGGATGCTATTGCGGTAGTGCAGCCGGGCTTCCTGCCGGGCGGTTTTTTCTATCTCCTCAGCCTGAGTTTTGGAGGACGTCAGGATTCTACGTGCCTCTTCCCGGGCCTCCTGAAGGAGATGTTTTGCGTCTTCTTCTGATTTCTTGATCTCCGTAGCTACATTCAAGCGCGCCAATGCTGTCACCTCCTTTCTGATCGTTATTATGGGGCCTCAACAATTGTAAGACCAGACTCCAGTTCTGGCAAACAAAATATTGCCTTGGCTTGAGAAAAATATCTCAAGGGAATAGTGGCAAAAGACCTGTCAAAAAACGTATATGCAGAAAAAAGCTTATTTTTCAGTAATTTTAGGCTATTTTTTGACGTGAATACAAGCATTGTTTTGATACAATCTTACAAAATAGGTGAAGGTATAAAAAATGGGAAAGGCACGGGCCCTTCCCAATGTTTTCTGGAGCGGAAAACGGGACTCGAACCCGCGACCCTCAGCTTGGGAAGCTGATGCTCTACCAACTGAGCTATTTCCGCAAAAACCGAAGAGTATTATAGCTATCTTCGCATTTTTTTTCAAGGGGTAAAGAGCATTTGATCTCCCGAATCGCCTGATCTTCGCCATGGCTCTGCGGGAACTCTCTGGAGAGCCATGGCGCATCTCTTTTCGGGAGGCCGCTATACCACGGCAGGCTCGTTGATCAGTTCTCCCGTGGCGAAGCGACGGTAGTGAAGCATGTCGATGGGCATGGAGAGATCTTTGCCGAGAATGAGCTGGGCGAGAAGCTCTCCCGTGGTGGGGCCAAACATGAAGCCGTGTCCCGAGAAACCCACGGAGAGGAAGAAGCCCTTGATATCTTCGGCTTCCCCGAGGATGGGCTGGCGGTCGGGGGTCATGTTGTAGAGTCCGGACCACTGGCGAACGATGCGAACCCCTTTGGTTCGGGGAAGGAGCTTGTTGATCGTTCGAGCCATCTGTTCGAGGAACTGCCAGGAGTTGCCATTTTTGTAGTCCTCAGGGTGCCCTTCAGGGCTGCATCCCCCGATGATGGAGCCATGAGGCCGCTGCTGGATGTAGTAGTTGCCAGAAAAGCTCATGAGCATAGGGGGGCAGACGCCGAACTCCACGGGCTCGGTGATGATAATTTCGTGGCGCTCGGAGAAATTGGGAAGCTCCAGCCCCGCCATCTTCGCCACCTTCTGAGCGTAACCTCCGGCGCAGTTCACCACAACGGGAGCCGCAATATCACCTTTGGTGGTGCTTACTCCGGTAATGGCACCCTTTTCCACCTTGATTCCCGTAACTTCGGTGAACTTGTGGAAGGTAACTCCCAGGCGCTTGGCCGCCTCCTGATAGGCAAAGGTGGTGAGGAAGGGGTCCGCATGGCCGTCCTTATCGTGGAAGGTAAAGCCCACCGCATCCTCCGCCGCAAGACCAGGGCAGATGGAATAGGCTTCGTCTTTGCTGACCACCTTGGTATGAATCCCCAGGCTGTTCTGGAGTTTCATGCTCTGCTTGAGGGTTTCGAACTCGGAGTCCCGATAGGCTACCATAAGATAGCCGCACTGGTTGAGACCGACATCCATGCCGAGTTCTTCGGTAAGATTCTCGAATTTACTGAGGCAATCCATGCCGATGCGGCAGTTCATCTCGGTCCCCCACTGGGCACGGATTCCTGCACCGCAGCGCCCGGTAGAACCCGAGGAGACTGTGTCTTTTTCGAGAACAACGATGTTTGTAGCACCCATCTTCGCCAAATTATATGCGATGGCGCACCCCTGAATACCTCCGCCAATGATGACATACTCTGCTGTGTTCTTCCAGGTCATTACCGGTCGCCTCCTTCCGCAAGGCTTCCAATTTTTATCGGTTTTGCGGGGGGACGAATGGTCCCCTGGGGGATGTTTGCATAGGAGGTTCCTGTCATTTTGGAGATCTCCCGAAGGATGATCTCGCGGCATCCACGGCCCTGACAGGGGCCCATGCCGACCCGCAACACTCTTTTGAGTTCATCGAAAGTATCATACCCCTTGGCGATCCACTCCCGGACCTCTCCCAGAGTGACCTCCTCGCAACGGCATACCACGATATCGTTCTGCTTGTCCGCCATGTTACGCCACCACCTTTACCGCTCGGATTTCCATGACCAGATCCTTGGGAACCGATACATGTACCACGTAGGTTTTGTCTTTCCAGGGTTCCGTTACCGAAACAACGGTCCCCCGATGTACCTCTTCCCCCTGCCGGTTGCAACAGGCGACGGGGTCGCCCTTGGCGGGGAGGGGGAGCATTTCGTAGGGGAGCTTCATGAGCGCCTGATCAGCTTCTCCCCAGGTGAGGTCTACGACAAAACAGGCGAGGCCGGGACATTTGGCTACGCAGAGGGCGCAGCCGGTGCATTTGCTGTAGTCGATCCGGGGGGTGTCGTTGATGTCTTCGAAGGGGAGCACCGCTCCGGTGGGACAGCTTGTGTGGCACGGGTTGCAGGGGATGCGCTGAGGACATTCGATGAGCACAAGCCCGTTCTTTTTGCTTTCCCAGATTTCACGGGGGGGCGCGATGGCCCCGGGGCATTCTTCCGTGAGGATGCCGCTGTTAAAGAGTTTTTCTTTGTCCATCATGGTTTTCTACCCCCAACATTCACAGCAGACTTCACAGAGGCCTGCCCGGATTTTTTCGCCTACTTCTCCTGCCCGGAGGTCTTCAAGACGCTTGTGGTAGAGGGCGGAGCGCTCTTTGTGCTCTTGCGGGGTGCCGTGGCTGAGGCTGGCGGCGGCGGCGAGGCCCGCAATGCGTCCTTCTACCATGGCGGCGGAGGCTTCTTCGATGCCTGCAGCGTCTCCCGCTACCCAGATGTCGGGGTGGGAGGTGCGCATGAGGGGGTCCCGTCGGGCTACGTAGCCGCAGAGCTGGGGGACAAATTTCATGGTGCAGTCCGCCTGCCAGAGGAGTTCACAGGTGGGGGTGAGGCCCACAGCGAGGCAGATGATGTCGCAGTCGACTTTTTTGGGTTCCCCTACGGGTTTGAAGCAGCTGTCGATTTCCTGAATGAGGGCACCTTCGATGATGCTCTCTCCCAGGGCTTCGGTGATGGTGTGCTGGAGGTAGATGGGAACCCCCATACGCCGGATTTTGGCGGCGTGGACCCAGTAGCCTCCGATTTTGGGCATGGCTTCGAGGATGCCCACGATTTCAACGCCTGCCTGCATGAGCTGGTAGCTGACGATGAGGCCGATGTTGCCGGCTCCTACCATGAGGACTTTGTCCCCGGGGGCGACGCCGTAGACGTTCATGAGGGTCTGGATGGCGCCGGCTCCGTAGACTCCGGGGAGATCGTTGTTGGGGAAGGGGATGAGCCGTTCCTGCGCCCCGGTGGCCATGACGATCTTTTTGGGTTTGATCCGGACGTATTCTTCTTCGCCTACCACATAGCTGACCACGCCGTCCTCTTTGTAGTAGCCCGTGGCGGTGGCGTTGGAGAGCACCTTCACTTTGCCGGATTCCTGGTAGTGTTCGAGTTCTTCAAAGAGGATGTCCGCTATGGAGAGCCCCCGGGTGCCTGCATGTTCTTCTTTGGAGCCGAAGAATTTGTGGGTCTGTTTGATGAGCTGCCCTCCGAGCTTGAGGTCACTGTCGAGTACGGTGACTTCCGCTCCCAGGGAGGCGGCTTCAATCGCCGCAGAGAGCCCCGCAGGGCCTCCGCCGATGACGAGTATTTCTGTGGTTTTCATGGTTTTTCCTCCCCTTAGCCTTCTACCGTCACGAC
>Ga0334886_1001051_pt1 | contig 35103 bp, 32 predicted proteins | sample GraSluR1_MG_9_FD_207232 | JGI IMG/M metagenome (GOLD analysis project Ga0334886, IMG submission 207232) | Sludge microbial communities from methane-producing bioreactor in Wageningen University, Netherlands - Granular Sludge_27_06-R1 | ecosystem: Engineered > Bioreactor > Anaerobic >... | reverse complement strand
CATCTAAGACCAAGAGGTTCCTGATTTACGACGTTTTGGAATACGTCTTCATTCAACGCATTTTCGGGTACGGCGTTCGTCCTTTCAACGTCGCCAAAGCTTGGCTCTCTGTCGTATTCTTTCTGGGTGTCGTCTACTGGGCCGGAGTCGGCGTAGTCAGAGGAAACGAGCCTCTCGAATGGTACGAATATTTCTATTTCAGCATAGTTACAGCCGCAACTCCCGGATACGCAGGCTATACCCCGGCGACCGGCTTTTATACCCTCATCGCAGGAGCCCAAGCGATCTTCGGCACCTTCATGTGGGCCGCCTTCATCGCCACCTTCGCGAGAAAGTGGCAGCGTTGATGCGGGCGCGAGGCGGCCGTGCGCCCCGCCATCCGCCGGGCGGCCGGCCGGTCCCGCCCCCGGGGACGACGGCGGCGGGGATGGCTGCGACAGGGGAGAGGATCGGGATAGTATTTTGTAGTAGCAGCTACAATTGATGGTGACAGGTGGAAGAGATGGCTTTAACGGAAGTCAAGAGAGAAGACGCCGATCTGCACGCCTCCGACTCTTATGGGGAGTTCAGCAAGGAGTTTATAGCGGAGGTGCTGGAGGCCGAAAAGGAGTGTAAGATGGGCCTGTGCAAGCGTTTTGACAGCGTGGATGACCTGCTGGCTTCCCTCGACGAATGAAAAAGCTCTCAGACTCTTATCGGCCCGAAAAGGCTCAAACCTTCGACGTCTCTTTCAGAAGGCTTACAAAAAAAGATAAAGTTTTAGCTGAGAGAATAAAAAGGAAGATCCGAGATATATGTGAATATACCGAACGTGGAGAGCCGTTGTCGGGGAATTTAGCGGGCAAATGGTCCATTCACGTTGCAGATCATTACGTGATTCTATATGAAGTAATCCACGAAGAAAAAGTTGTACGACTTTTAAGCGTTCACCATCACGATTACGCTTACGGCAGAAAATTTTGAATGGCTCGCCAACGTGGAGCCTGAAAAGCCCTTGACACAAGCGAACCTGCCTGGTCCGAGACAAAATAGCAGACAGATCTTCGATCATTAGCATCCCTTTGATGATCCTATCCAAAGGCTGATAATGGCAGCCAAAACCGGCCTTGCCGCCCACTCCCCCAAGCGCCGCCCGGCGGGCGGTCCCGCCCCCCGGGGACGGCGACGGCGGAGATGGGCACGTCTTTTGCTCCATCGGGCGGAGAGGGCCGGAGAAGTTATATGGGATAAATGGGTTAAATGGGATGGGGGCCTAGGATATGCCGCTCGCCAAAATCGACGATAGGGGAAGGGTGCAGCTTCCGAGCAACCTGCGGCGGAAGATGAAGCTGAAAGAGGGAGACGAGTTCGCGGTCGAAGACCTCGGAGAGGATACCATCATCCTCAAGAGGATCGACCTTCGAGCGCTGCTGAAAGACGCGATAGAGAAGGCCAGGTCTGTCGACCTCGAAGAGCTGGAGCGGGAGATCGAAGAGGAGAGCAACCAGCTTGCCCGCCAGAAGTTCAAGGCATCTCCTCGATAACACCGTCTTCATCGCCGCGGTCAAACGCGGATGGACGAGGAGCACCGAACTCGTGTATAATCTTCTGGACGGCCCAGCGGAGCTTTTCGCCGATGAGCTTCTCATCGTTGAATATGAAAAATACGCCGAGGCGTTGGCCGCATCCGACCTGTTGGACTATCTGAAGAAGGCGTTGGTCCAGGTGAATCCCACCCAGGCGGAGATAGATGCTTGTGCGCCCTTCTTCCCCGATAGCGAGCTCTCGGACGTCGTCCATGCTGCAACCTGCCTCCATCTCGATGCGGTTCTGATCACCAACGACAAGCACTTCGACAGAATCAAAGAGGATGGGCTCATCGAAGTCTGGAGCAACACCAAAGCTATCAGAAGGCTCCTCGACGGGGTGGAGGATTACGAAGACCTTTAGAGCAAGCCGTCTTCAGTATCAGAAATAAGCTTCTTCCGCCACCTCCCTCCGCTGCGACCTCCCTTTATGGCACTTATTATTCTATTAATTATAGAATAGTTTCAGGAATTCAAGCTGTATTCTTCACCTTCATGTGGGCCGCCTTCATCGCCACCTTCGCGAGAAAGTGGCAGCGGTGATGCGGGCGCCGGGCGAAGCGCGCGCCCCCTCCGCCGGGTGGACGGCCGGGCGGTCCCGCCCCGGGGGCGGCGGCGGGGAGGTCGGATGGAGATTGGGATAGTATTTTGTCGTAGAAGCTATGGCTGATGATGACAGGTGGAATCGATGGCTCAAAAGACGCCTCCAGAGATGAAGGCCTCCTCGATGCCTCCGACTCCTGGGGGCAGTTCTCCGATGAGTTCATAGCCGAGGTCCTGGCGGCATCAGAGGAATTCAAAATGGGCAACTGCCGCCGGTATGAGACCGCCGACGACCTCCTCGCCTCCCCCGGTCATCTCCTTCACCGTCCAGCCCGCAAAGCCTGCGACCCTCCCGTCCACCTCGGCGACGACCACCTTCCAGCGATCGTACATCCGGTAGCGGACGATCACATCCTCTTTTCTGATCCCCACGGCGCATCTTTCGTCGCCCTGGAGCGAAAGGGCCTCGATCTTTTGGAGCTTCTCGTCGTCTCCCTCCTCATAGGGCCTGATCGAGATCATGAAAGAATTCTTAGAAGTCCTACATATTTAAATTTTCGCACCTAATCAGGGTCGCAAGGCGGTGACCCGTGGTCGTCGGAGTGCCGATCTCCACCCCGGGCCATGATCGGCGGAGGTCTTCGTATTGGCCGCATTGGCTGGATTGGCCGCGGGCGGGCCGGAGGCGAAGAGATATATAATCTCCCGGAGAAATTTACGAGCCATGAACCTCTTCGGCTGGGCCAACCAAAAGATCGGCAAGTTCACATGCATCGACATGGCGCTGACGAAGTTCAGCGTCGCCGCCTTTACCTTGATGATCGCAAAGCTCTGGCCGCCCCTCCTGAGCCTCGACTGGTACTGGTACGGCCTCGTCTTCGCGATCCTCGCGATCCTCCTGCTCTGGAATTTCTTGAGAGCTTAAAGCTCACCTCAACAGGAAGTAAGAGGAATGGAGTATCGTGGATCGTGGAGTCTCAAGGAGGATGAAGCCTCAAGGGGATAGGTGCCCGTCATGACCGCTGAATTGAAAGAGGCCCTCCTGGAACGGTGCAGGGCGATGGAGATTCCCCTGGTGGGGGTCGCGTCCGTCGACCGCTGGGCGATGGCCCCCTTCGAGCCTTGGGTCCCCGAGGAGTTCTGGCCCCAGGCGATATACCCCGAGGCGAGGTCGGTCGTCGTCATAGGCCTTCCCATTACCCTCCCGGCCCTGGAGACATCCCCCTCGATATGGTACCGGGAGCTCTACCGGACCGTCAACATCCTCCTCGACCAGTACACCTACCGGATCGGTAACTTCCTCAACGGCCGGGGGTTCCCGTCGGTCTTCGTCCCCCGGGACGGGTACGCCGACGTCGAGGCGCTCCTGAAGAACCCCGTCGCCTTCTTCTCCCACCGGCACGCCGCCTACCTTGCGGGCCTGGGGACCTTCGGGGTGAACAACGTCCTCCTGACGAGGAAGTTTGGCCCCCGGGTCCGCTTCGGCTCCGTCTTCACGGCGGCGCAGCTTCCGGCCGATCCGGTGATCGGAGACGACCTCTGCACCCGGTGCATGAGGTGCGTCCGGCTCTGCCCCGCCCGGGCCCTAGACGAAAGGGACTACCCGGCAGGGATCACCGAAAAGAGCGCCTGCACCGGCTACAGCGCCTCCTTAGCGAAGCGAGGGGTCTCCCCCTGCGGGGTCTGCATCAAGGTCTGCCCTGTGGGGGAGGACCGGGATCTCTACAGCAGGACGGACCCCTCGATATACGACAAGGGCTATGGGGGAGGAGAGCTCCGCCGGGGCTGGGAGCACGTCCGGAGCTACGGCGGGAAGTGAGACTGCTCCCCCTAAGCCAGGGCGCTCTCTTCCCCCGAGTCCAGGGCGAAGAGGCAGGCGGACTGAGTCTTCTCCACAGTCCGGCGGACGGCCGCCAGGTCAGGCTCCGGCGATAGGCTGAATATGTTCAGGGAGGATAGAGGCGTCTCGGCGATGTCGCCCTCCATTCCGCCGACGACAACGTAGGCCCGGGCGTTGGGGATCCGGGCGAGCTCCGTGAGGTTCGTAAGGTACTCCTGGGCAGCCTCGACGTACTCTTTCTTCTCCACGAAGGTGATCAGATTCAGGGACGCCTTCCAGTTCCGCTTCAGCTTGTAGGCGATGAGGATAGCCAGGTCCATATTCCCCAGCTCCATCGTCATATCCCAGTCGGGGCTTCTGTCCTCGATCCAGAGGTTTATCGACTTCCTTCGGCCGAGCCCCGCCTTCGGATGGTCTGCGAAGAGGAGGACCCCAAGTCCGCTCTCGTTCGCCTTCTTTATCACCCTCTTTATCCCCTCGTCCCTCTCCGAAGATCCCGGAAGCTTCAGGAATAGAACGCTCGGCTTGAAGAAGGCGCCGCCGAGGGCCTGCATCCCCGCCACCAGGTTATCCTCGAACTCGCCGACGTCGATGACCGTCCAGGAGGCGGAGACCCCAGAACCCCTGAAGGCCTCGGTGAGGCCAGGAAGCCGCAGCTTCATCCTCTCGGCGTCGCTGTCGCCTGAGAGCCCCAGGATCTTGATGAAACCCTTGGGATGGGCGATATCCCTGATGAAGTTGAAGGCCCCCCGGAGATCCTGGTGGTCCTCGACAGGTATGAGGAGGTTCGCCGTCCACGTCCTCTCCTTGGAGGCGGCCATCTCATAGACCCTCTTTGCCGCCCACTCGGCGACGGCGACGAAGAGGCCGCTGCGGACGTCTCCGAAAGGGGCCTTGAGGTGGCGGCGGATGAGGTGGCCGTGGATGGCGAGGACGATCACCACCGCCACCAAGCTGAAGATGGGGTTGACGATGAACATGGCAAATAGACAGCCGAAGGCGCCGACTAAGGGAACGATCCGGGGGATCCGGAAGAGGGGCCGGAAGCTCACGAGCTTGAGGCTCTGCTCTATCAGTACGACGACATTGATCATGGCGTAGGTTATGAGGAAGAACATGGTGACGAGGGGCGCTATGGAGTTGAGGTCTCGGAGCATCAGGGCAAAGACGACGATCACCCCTGTAACGATCATGGCGTTCCTCGGCTCGCCGAAGCCGCTCCTCTCGGCGAACCACCCGCCCCTCGGGAGGATGTTGTGCTCTCCGAGGGCCTGGAGGATTCGGGGCGCGCCGACGATGGAAGCTAGAGCGGAAGAGAAGGTGGCTCCCAGCAGCCCCCCCAGGACGAGGGGTCCGTAGGCGGAACGGTCTATAATGACGTTGTAGTTGGTGACGAGCTCCTCAGGGGTGGCGGTCCGGGCGAGCCAGAAGGCGAGGGCTAGGTAGACTGCGAGGCTGACGGCGATGGCGGCGAGGGTCCCCAAGGGTATGCTACGGCGCGGATCTTTGAGTTCGCCTGACATATTCGCCCCGGCCATGATCCCCGTCGCCGCCGGGAAGAAGACGGCGAAGACGCCCCAGAAGGCGATCCCGGAGAAGCCGTCCTCGACGGAGCCTGGGAAGGCGCCCCACCAGGTGATCGGCTCGGTCATCGACCCGAAATAGGCGGCGAGGGCGACGGATACGAGGGATGAGATGATCACCGCCATGATCAGGTACTGGACCCGGAAGGCTAGGCCGGCGCTGATGTAGGCGATGACGAAGAGGAGGGCGAAGGCCCCCAGGTCCACCAGGATCGGCGGGTGGTCGGGGAAGATCCAGAGCCACCCCGCCCGAAAGCCGAAGATGTACATGACGACAGCCAGGGCCTGGCCGATGTAGAGGGGGATCCCGATGCTACCTCCGACCTCGAGACCCAGGGACTGGGATATGATGGAGAAGGCCCCTCCACCACCAATCCTGATGTTGGTGGTTATTGAGGAGAGGGAGAGGGCGGTGAATGTGGTTATGACGAAGGAGAGGAGGATGATCAAGAGCGCCCCCAGGAGGCCTGCGTTCCCCACCACCCAGCCGAGGCGTAGGAACATGATCACCCCCAGGATGGTGAGGAGGGTCGGGGTGAATACCCCTGCGAAGGTTCCGTAGAGCCTCCGGGTGGGGGCTTTCTTCTCCTCTATCTGCTCCTGGAGCGTCTCCTCGTCGGGGTGGCGGGTTACGTCCTCGGACGCCACCGGAACCCCTGGATCTTCGGCGGGAGGGGCCGGACGATCTCCTCTGTCAGCTTCATTCAAGGTCGCACTCTCCACCATCGAAAACCCTTCCAGCTTGAAGACCGGTCCAGCTGGGTTTATCGCAAGAGACTAAGAGGAATTGAGGTCGATCTATCCTCACCGATGATCCGGGATCGATCTTGAACCACCCACCTCTCGTCTAAGGATGGTGGTTACTGATATTAAAAATTCCGCTCCGACGAAGGGAATGGACGGTATCTATCGAAGATGGGGTTGGGTTTTCTCCGGCCTCTGGCCGTCCAAGACCAGAAGCCATTCCCGACGGGACGCCGTTTCCGGTAAGTGGGGGTTTGCCGACTTGGGTCTGTTTTGCGACTTCGAACCGTCGCCGGAAGGAGGCGCTCTCCTCCTTCAGGCCGCCCCCAGCTTCAGGCCATCTCTGTCTTCAGGCCGTCTCCGTCCTCGCCACCTCTTCGAGGCCCAGCTCCCGGATCGACTCCTCCCTCATCTTGTACTTCTGGATCTTGCCGGTGACGGTCATGGGGAAGCCGTCGACGAACTTGATGTACCGGGGTATCTTGAAGTGGGCGATCCTCCCCTTGCAGAAGAGCTTCACTTCGTCAGGGGTGAGGGTTCTGCCCTCCTTCAGCTTTATCCAGGCCATCAGCTCCTCGCCGTACCTGGCGTCGGGGACCCCGATCACCTGGACGTCGCTGATATCGGGGTGGGTGTAGAGGAACTCCTCGATCTCCCGGGGGTAGATGTTTTCGCCGCCCCGGATCACCATGTCCTTGAGGCGGCCTGTGATCTTGCAGTAGTCCTCGTCGTCCAGGACCCCCAGATCACCGGTATGGAGCCACCCCTCTTTATCGATCGCCTTATCGGTGGCGCCGGGGTTGTTGTAGTAGCACCTCATGATGGCATACCCCCGGGCGCAGATCTCGCCGGTCTCCCCCCGGTGCATGATCTTTCCGGTCTTGGGGTCGGTGATCTTCACCTCGGTGTGTGGCATCGGCTTTCCGACGGTGGAGACCCTCCGGTCCAGGGAGTCGGACGTCGAGGACATGGTGATCCCGGGGGAGGCCTCCGTCTGGCCGTAGGTGATCACCACCTCCCTCATGTTCATGAGGTTGCTCACCTTCTTCATGTACTCCGTCGGGCAGGGGGAGCCGGCCATGATCCCGGTCCGCAGGCTCGACAGGTCGTACTTATCGAAGTCGGGATGCTCCAGCTCCGCGACGAACATGGTGGGGACGCCGTGGAGGGCGGTGCACCGCTCCTGCTCGACGGCGGCGAGGGTCGAGGCGGGGTCGAAGTACTCCGCCGGGAGGACCATCGTCGCCCCGTGGGTTATGCAGGCCATGTTCGAGAGGACCATCCCGAAGCAGTGGTAGAAGGGGACGGGGATGCAGAGACGATCTTTATCGGTGAACTTCATGCACTCGCCGATGAAGTAGCCGTTATTGAGGATGTTGTGGTGGGTGAGGACGACCCCCTTGGGAAAGCCTGTCGTCCCGGAGGTGTACTGGATGTTGATGGGGTCGTCGAAGTCGAGGCTCTCCTGCTCCGCCCGGAGGACGTCGTCGTGGACCTCATCGCCCATCTTCAGCACCTCCTCCCAGGTGCGCATCCCCGGTCTCTCCTCTCCCCGGATCAGGACCGCCGTCTTGAGGTAAGGGAGGCTCTCGCAGGATATCTTGCCGGGCTCCGCCTGCGCCGCCTCCGGGCAGACCTCGAAGAACATGCTGACGTAGTCGGAGGTCTTGAACCGGTCGATGAGAAAGAGGGCCTGGGTCTCCGACTGCTTGAGGGCGTAGAGCAGCTCGTGGGTCCGGTAGGCGGGGTTGATGTTCACCATGATGATCCCCACCTTGGCGGTGGCGAACTGGCAGATGATCCACTCGGCGATGTTCGTCGCCCAGATCGCGAGGCGATCGCCCTTCTTCAGCCCCAGGGCGTGAAATCCCTTCGCCGCGCGGTTGACCTCCTTCTGCAGTTCGCGGTAGGTATAGCGCAACCCTTGGTGGATCGAGACGATGGCGTCGTTCTCGGGGTACTTTTCGGCGATCTCGTCGAACATATCCGGTATCGTCTTTCCGATCAGGGGCTTCTCTGAGGCCATGAAGGCGTAGCTGGAGGATCTTCTGCCCGGCATGAAAGAGGCGTGAGATCCTTATTTGCATTTAACCTTATCCCGGCGGGTCGGGTGGGGGAAGATTATAAATAATTATGGGAATAAATTTTCGGGAAAACAAGGCGGGCGATTTTGGCGGCTCGGGCTTCTTCGCCAATCCGCCCTCCCAGCCGTCCTCGGACTGGAGGGCGACTTTGACGCCGTCTTTGAGGAGGTGATAGATCTCCCGGGTTGCCTGGGGGAGGCTCTGGGCGCTTCGGTCGCTGGTCAGCTCCTTGACTGCAAGATCGATCGCCTCCGGCGACGCCTCGGGGTTTCGCCTCTCTAGGGCCGGGAGGAGTCTGGAGACGAGGACGGCCTCGGCGCAACCTGTAACAACCATCAAATGAGCGCTGTGGCGAGCGCTGTGGCCGTAGCATGCTGAAAAGCAAGCACATAGGAGCACGCTCACGAGTATACGGACCTGCTTCGATCAAATGGCCGTCAAATGAGATCCTTCTCATTAATCTCCCTACGGACCACCCGCACGCGCGCCTGCCCACCAGGGAACGTACTTCATATACCTCTTCGAGGTCTCCGGGTCATATGGAACGATGACGCCCGCTTCAACAGCCTCTTTGATGAGCCGTGAAGCTGCTGCACTATTTTTCTCCTCGATCCCGAACCGTTCTCGTAGCGACGTGTTAGTCAGATAATCCCGATTCACGTACTTCAGGCAGGCGTGTAGATAGCAAGCTCGCACGCGATCGTTCTTGTCCATGGCGGATAGCGTCTTGTGGGCAAAGAGCACGGCCCTCGTGAAGCCCTCCGGCACCTCGAAGAGTGGCGCCGGGAGTTGGAAAAACTCTACCTGAAACACGACCTTGTCGATTCCGCTGCCGCGCTCCTCGCAGATGCGGAACCGGCGCATCAGCGACGCTAGCACCTCGTTGCGCGACTTCGGCGGCGTATCTACGAAGCGTTGAGTATCCACCAGCGGCTCGCCGGGGTTTGTGATCTCAATGCGGTCGTCGAAGATCTCCACCATCGGCCCTGCGCCGGTGACGAAGAAGTCCTGATGGATCAGCGCGTTGGCCACCAGTTCCCGAACAGCGGGTTCAGGAAACATCGGCACCGTCCTGCGCAGCGCCTGCCCGATCACCTCATTGGAGGGTAGCAGACCGTTGATGAATCCGGTCAGTTCCTTGAAGCCGCTTGCATAGCCCTTGACTGCGACCTCTTCCTTTCGCGTCTCCACGCGGCCCATGCCGCGGTACTGGATCACACGCATCGCTTTGCGCTGGAGCGAACGGAAGTCACCCAGTCGTTTGGCGAAGAGCAACGCGCCCAGGTTCGTGATGTCCCATCCACCCGCTTTGCAGACCCGGATCAGGCCGTCATCCGCCAGCTCCGACAGGATGCCGTCTCGGTTAGCGGGCAAGGGCAGCTCCAGCAGGTCGAAGTAGGCCGGGTAGTCCAGCAGCCGCAATACCTCGTCGGCGGGCAAGCGCTCGGCAGTGACGCCATCCTCGAAACGTGTCTGATCGAAGATCCTCCACAGCTCCCGTTCCTTCTCCGGGAAGTCCTTCAGCTTCTTCTTGTACGAGCCGACGCGTATGTATTCTTGCCCCGAAAAGCGCACTGGATGGCGGAAAGCCCGCCCGATTTCCAGCAGAACGACAGACTTGCAGTCCACCTCGACGGGATAGAAACGAAAGTCAATCTTGGGTTCCAGCCGGCACAGCAACCAATTCTCCAGCTCCTCGTTGCCGACCTTCTTTGCAGCCGGAACGAAGGTTGTCCCGACGATCTCGTGCGTGGGGTCGTCGATACCCCAGATCAGGTACGCTGAACTCTTTCCGTGCAGAGCCGCCGAGTTGGACAGTGCCGACAGATATTCGCCGATCTCCTTGGAGTTGTCGTTGTTGTGCTTGAACTCGACCCATTCCGTCTCGGTGTGCAGCTTGCACAACTCACGGACTAGGCCGACGAGGTATTCACTTGTGCGATCCGTCGTCATGCCTTGTCCTTCTTCGAGTTCGCCCTCAGCTCGTCGGCCCCGTCCCACAGCCTCTTCTCGATCTCGCTGTTGTTTCCCGGCGTCTCCCTCTCCTCCTCTCCGTTCCGCTAAGGGGATTTCGCTGATGCGACTTCATCCTTTCGCTTCTAGCTCAATCGATCCCGGCCGACGCCCCCGACCCCGGCCTCTCCGAGACTCTGGCTTGCGGATGAAAAGAGGGTCAACGGCAGACGGCTTCTCTTCTAAGCTTCCGCCTATACTTGCGAAGACGCCGGCATAATTGACCGCCGGGAAAAGCATAAGAGGCGCCGAGACCTCCCCGATAGGGAGGGATCATGGAGCGCCTTCGAGGGCGATCGTCTTGAGAGAAGATCAAGCGGCCGCTGGAGGGCTCATCCGGAGGGCTTTTCGAAATCGCCGGTGGGCCTACATCGACCTTTTGGCGATACTGATCGGGGTTGTAGGAGGAGTCGGGGCGATCGTCTTCGACCGCGCCATCGGCCTCGTCTCCGGGATTTTCTTCTCCGGGATCGATCCGGCGGCGGGGCCGGGCCTCTCCGTCATACTATATCCGATCATCGGCGGCCTCATCGTCGGCCCCATCGTCTTCTTCCTCGCCCCGGAGGCGAAGGGGCAGGGGGTCTCTCGGATCATCGAGAGCGTCCTGGTGGGTGGGGGGCGGATCAGAAGACGGGCCGGATTTCTTCTCATCCTCTCCTCGGCGGTGACGATAGGAAGCGGCGGCAGCGCCGGAAGGGAGGGACCCATCGCTCAGATAGGAGCCTCCTTCGGCTCCCTCGTAGGCCAGATCTTCCGCCTCGGCTCAAGAGACCTCAAGCTCCTGACGGTCTGCGGCGTCGCTGCCGGGGTCGCCGGAAGCTTCGGCGCCCCCATGGGCGGCGCTATCTTCAGCATGGAGGTGGTGGCGAGGAGGTTCTCCCCCTACGACTCGGTCCCGATCCTCCTCTCGGCGGTGGTGGGGACGGCGGTCGCCTCGGCCCTCATCGGCCCCGTTGAGGCGTTGAAGAACCCCCAGTTCGCCTTCAGCGGCGTCGACATCGCCCTCTGCTTCCTACTGGGACCCATATTCGGCGCCATCGCCTTCCTCTGGGTCAGGATCTTCTACACCGTGGAGGAGCTCTTCGACGACCTCTCCGTCCCGAGGATGCTGAAGCCCGCCCTGGGGGGAGCGGTGGCGGGGGTCGGCGGATACCTCCTCTACGGCTACGGCATCATGGGGGTGGGCTACGACGGGATCACCAGGATCTTCGAGATGCATGACCTTCCTGCCTCAGCGGATATGGTGATCTTCCTCATCGTCCTGGGGCTCGTCAAAATCGCTGCCACCTCCTTCTCCGTGGGGTCGGGAGGGAGCGGCGGCATCTTCGCCCCGTCCCTCTATATCGGGTTCATGTTCGGCGTCGCCTTCGGCCTCTTGGCCGATATGGCCCTCCCGGGGCTCGGTTCCGCATCCCCGGAGGTCTACGGCCTCTTGGGGATGGCAGCCCTCTTCGCCGGGGCGGGGCGGGCACCCCTGACCTGCATCGTCATGATACCGGAGATGGCCAGCAGCTACGACCGGCTCCCACCGGTGATCATCGCCTGCGTCCTCAGCTATGCTACGACCCAGTTCCTGATGAAAGGTAGATCCATCTACTCCATCAAGCTCGGCAAGAAGGGGATCTTCATCGACCAGCCCCAGCCGGTCCTGAGGGGGATCACCGTCGGCGAGGCGATGGCCCGGGATGTCGTCGCCGTAGGGGAGGAGATGACCCTCCGGGAGCTGCGGGATCTCGTCTTCAGGACCAATCACACCGGCTTTCCCGTCGTCAAGGACGCAGAGCTCGTCGGGATCGTCACCTTCGATGACCTCCGCAACGTCCCCGTAGATGAGCAGGACGGGTCGACCGTCGGCGACGTCGCCGAAAGGGCGGTAGTCACCGTCCGCCCCGACCAGTCGGCGAAGTACGCCATGGACCTGATGTACCAGCACCAGGTAGGGAGGCTCCCTGTGGTCGGCGGCGACGATCCGAAGAGGCTCGAAGGGATGATCACGAGGACGGACGTCATCCGGGCCTATGAGGCCGAGGCAGAGAGGTGATGATCGGAAGACGGTGAACAGTAGCCGGTGATTAATATGGGGATCGATCGACAGGGATCCCGGACCCTCGACTCCAGAAAGTGTATCTTGAGCCTTTATCGCTCCCGCCCCGCCTCATCTCTGCTCAGGACCTGGTAGGCGGCGATGGCATCGGTCCTGGTGACGATCCCTACCACCTTATTCGGATCGTTCCGCTCCACTACCACAAGCCGACCGATGTTGTTCCTGTAGAGGCGTTCCATGGCATTCTTCATATTTTCGTCGGGAAAGGCGACTATAACATCCTTCACCGCCACCTCCCCGACCCTCACCTCGTCCTGCCTCCCCTCCGGGACCCGCCGGAGGTCGTCGAAGGTGACGATACCGGCGAGCTTCCCATCTTCGACGACGGGAAAACCCCGGACGTTCTCCTCGAAGATCCTAGCCATCGCCTCCCGGACCGTCGTCTCCGGCCCCAAGGCGACGACCTCCCGGGTCATGGCGTCCCTCACGAGGACCCGCTCCAGGAGGGCCTCTCCGGCGTCCAGGGATATGCCCTTCCTCGCGAGCTTCATGGTGAAGATCGTCGACCCCGATAGGCCGATGGAGGCGACGGCGTAGCTGGCGGCGGAGGTGATCATGAGGGCCGGGAGGAGGGAGTAGTCGGCGGCCATCTCCGAGATCAGCACCACGGAGGCGAGGGGCGCCCCTGCCGACCCGGCCAGGAGGGCGGCGGCCCCCAGAAGGGCGTAGGCGGGAGCGTGCCCCTCGGCGGCCGGCATGATCTCGCCGAATAGGAGGCCTAGGGAGGCTCCAGCTACGGCGCCGATGACGAGGGTTGGCCCGATGGTCCCTCCGCAGCCCCCGGAGCCGAGGGTCGAGGCGGTGGCAAGGGCCTTCGCCGCTGCCAGGGCCAGGAGGAATAGGGCGAGACGGGAGAGATCCGATCCGACGGGGGACGATGCGATGGAGAGGATCCTATCAACGCCGTCGTATCCGACTCCCATCACCCCGAAACCGATGAAGTAGAGCCCTGCCGCCCCGGCGACCAGACCTCCGAGTCCCGGCTTCAGCCCCTCAGATAAGGGGATCCCTTCGAAGAGCCTCTCGGCTCCGGATAGGAGCCTCCCCCAGAGGAGGGATATGACGCCGAGGAGAAGCCCCAGAAATAAGCAAAGGAAGAGCTCCGGAAGGGTGATCTCGGTCGAGACGGGGGTGAAGGCGGGGTTCCGGCCGAGGAAGGAGGAGGCGGTCGCCGTCCCGACCACCGCCGCCAGGAGGATGGGTACGGCGTCCACCATACAAAAACGCCTCATGACCACCTCCATCCCGAAGATGGCGCTTCCCAGGGGGGCGTTGAAGGTCCCGGCGAGCCCCGCCACAAACCCCGAGACTGCCAGTATCTGGATTTCGGTGACGTTCAGCCTCAGCCTCTGACCGAGGAGGGACCCGAAGGAGGCCCCGATCTGGGCTATCGGCGACTCCCTGCCGGCGCTCCCACCGCTCCCGATGGTGACGGCGGAGGCAAGGAGGATGGCGGGGCCGGCCCGGGGCAGGATCCGGCCCCCTTTCTTGTGAAGGGTCTCCATCAGCGATGGTATCCCCTCCCCTTTCGCTTCGGGGGCGAACCGGAGTATCAGAAGGCCGACGACCAGCCCCCCCAGGACCGGGAGGAGGACCATCCCCCCGTCTCCGCCAGGGAGGGCGTTGAGGACCGGACCGAAGAAGAATTGGTGGACTCCCTCAGCAACTCTTCTGAAGACGACGGCCCCCATCCCCCCGACGAGACCGGTGACTATGGCGAGGGCGTACAGGAGAAGCCGCCTGTTTTCGTTTTGGGTGGGGATCCTCGGGGCTCTCAAGATATCCCTCGTCATAAGGATCGGCGGATATAAAGAAGTTCTGTATGACGGCGGTGCGTAAACCAGCCCACAACTTCATCGGGGTTGAAGGATGGCCGCTCTGGACTATCCTCCTCCCTTAAGGATCTTCTTAATGTGGACCCGGATTTTGGATTAATAACCCTGATATAAAATGCCCTCCTTCTCCTCCATCCAGCTGATGAGGTCCCCACCATGTTCGACTACGCCGAGAGATACGGCCACAGGTTCGTCACCCTCGCCGACAGCCGCGCCACCGGGAGGCAGTTTGAGTTCGACCAGATCCTCCTGATGCCGACGGCCCGGGGCTACCGGGCCCTGGTGGAGCTGGCAAAAGAGGAGGTCGACCCGAGGGTGATGAGGCTGCTGTCGAAGGTCTGGCCGGAGCCGACGATAGAGAACCTCTCCTTCTTCGCCATGGCCGCCGCCGTCTACGCCCGGTCGGTGGCGGAGCCCCCCTACGCCATAGACGTCGGTAGGGTCCTCCTGCGGACCGCCGCCTTCTGCCGCCTCCGTTGCTCCCGCCGAAAGGAGACGGCCGGCGGCTGCATGGCGGCGAAGGGGCTCGGCCGCCACCAGGTCCCCAAGTGCGTCAAGCTCCCCCGGGACGTCGAGGCGGCCTGGCGGAGCCTCAAAAGGTACATCGCCGCCGGGGCGGCTCCGGGGGCGGGGGCGGGGATGGACGAGGGGGAGAGGTCGAGGGCCGCCGAGGGGATGAGGGTCGACTTCAAGCTCCCCGCCGACTACTCCCCCGTCACCTCCTGCTGACCCCGTAAGGCCTCTAGCACCTCATCATCCTCCCTGGTCGAAGGCCGGGGGATCGCCAGCCCGACCACCTCCCGCAGCCCAAGGTTTCGAAGCCACCTCTCAATAGGAACCTTTTAAAAGGCACCTCTCAAGATCCGCCTCTCCAGAGGGGCGCAAGGTCGCGAACGGCGGGGGGGTCACCGGAAGATCCACCCATTCTTCCGGGGATTTTCTGCTTAAAATCAGGAATCGGGCCCGGATCAGACCCCTTTTCAGAGAAGGCATTTATATCAAGTCCGCGCCAAAGAGCCGCTGACTTTCAAGGTGATCTTCTATGGCCAAGATTAGAGCAGGCGTTCTGGGTGCGACGGGAGCGGTAGGACAGCGTTTCATCGAACAGCTATGGGACCATCCCTGGTTTGAGCTCACAAGCCTCGCCGCCTCCGAGAGGAGCGCGGGAAAGAGGTACAGCGAGGCGGCCCGCTGGCGGCTGGAGCACGACCTTCCCGCGGAGGTGGCTGATATGACCGTCGTCAACGTCGACCCCAAAGAGGTTAAGGCGGACGTCGTCTTCTCGGCGCTCCCCGCCGACGAGGCGAAGAAGGTGGAGGCCGAGTTTGCGAAAGCGGGGTTCGCCGTGGCGAGCAACGCCAGCGCCTACCGGGCAGAGCCGGACGTCCCCCTCTTGATCCCCGAGTGCAACGCCGATCACCTCGACCTCGTCGAGGTCCAGCAGAGGAAGCGGGACTGGGACGGCTACATCGTCACAAACCCCAACTGCACCACCATCATGTTCGCCCTGACCCTCAAGCCCCTTATGCCTATGGATATCCAGCGGGTGATAGTCGCCTCGATGCAGGCGGTCAGCGGCGCCGGATACGAGGGGGTCCCCTCCATGGCGATCCTGGGCAACATCATCCCCTTCATCTCCGGAGAGGAGGAGAAGGTGGAGCAGGAGGCCCAGAAGATCCTGGGGACCTTCGACGGTGAACGGATCGTCGACGCCCCCTTCACCGTCAGCGCCAGCTGCCACCGGGTCCCCGTCATGGACGGCCACACCGAGGCGATCTGGGCGGAGATGGCCGCCGACCCCACCCCCGACGAGGTGAGGGCTGCCTTCCTCAACTTCAACCCCGGCCTCGGCGACCTTCCCACGGAGCCGAAGAGGCCGATCATCGTCCGGGACGAGCCTGACAGGCCCCAGCCGAGGCTCGACAGGAACGCGGGGAAAGGGATGGCCGTCTCCGTCGGCCGGATCCGGGAGGGGATCCGCTACATCGCCATGGGCCACAACACCGTCCGGGGCGCCGCCGGGGCGAGCGTCCTGAACGCCGAGATCCTCTCCAAGAAGGGAATGCTTTAGATGCTGATCATAGCCTGGGAGGTGACGGGGGCCTGTAACCTCTCCTGCGAGTACTGCCGGGCCTCGGCGACGCCATCGCCGGCAGACGGCGAGCTATCGACGAAGGAGGCGCTGGCCTTCATCGACGAGGTGGCCCCACGGCGACCGATGTTGATCCTCAGCGGTGGGGAGCCCCTCCTCCGGCCAGACATATTCGATATCGCAAGATATGCCATGGGCAGGGGCGTCAGGGTATCCCTGGCGACGAACGGGACCCTCCTCTCTCCCGAGACCGTCGAGAGTATCAAGGAGGCGGGGATCATCCGGGTCTCCATCAGCCTCGACGGCCCCGACCCCGAGATCCACGACCTGGCCCGGGGTGAGGGATCCTTCGACCTCGCCATGAGAGGGATCGATATGCTACGGGGGCGGGTCGACTTCCAGATCAACATGACCGTCACCAAGGAGAACCTGGGCGTGGTGGGGGCCACCATGGACCTGGCCGAGGAGCTCGGAGCCGTCGCCTTCCACCTCTTCTTCCTCGTCCCGACGGGCCGGGGGAGGGAGGAGGAGCTGGTGGGCCCAGGAGAGCAGGACGAGATCCTCCGGCAGGTGGCCCGCGACTCCAGGAACCGGAAGATGGAGGTGAAGGTCACCTGTGCCCCCCAGTACGGTCGTATCGCAGAAGAGGTCCTCACCGAATCCGAGAGGAGGGGTGTTCTGGGGAGCGCCTGCCTGGCGGGGACGAGCTTCGTCTTCGTATCCAGGACTGGAGACGTCTCTCCCTGCGGCTACCTTCCCATCGTCGCCGGGAACGTCAGGGAGGAGAGGTTCTCGGATATCTGGGAGAGCTCTCAGGTGTTTATCGACCTGCGGAAGAGGGAGCTGGTTGGAAGGTGCGGCGGGTGCGACCGCCGGGAGGTCTGTGGCGGGTGCAGGGCCAGGGCCTACGCCATCTCCGGCGACTATCTCGAATCCGACCCTCTATGCAGCTATCCGGAGGCCTGAAATTTTGAAATCCTTTTCGACCGGAGATGAGGGGATCGAGGGGAAGCGGATCGAGGGGAAGCGGATCGAGGATCAGGCTACCGGGCAGAAGGGGGCCGGAGATGAGAGGATCGAAGGCCGGCCGATGGGGTCGGAGAGGCCAGAACTGGACGATCTCGACAGAAGGCTCCTCGAGATGGTCCAGGAGGAGTTCCCCCTGACACCCAGGCCCTTTCTCGCCCTGGGGGAGGCTCTCGGGGTCGGCGAGGTGGAGGCGATCACGAGGGCCGAGAGGCTCCGGGACCTGGGTATAATCAGAAGGATAGGCCCGGTCATCGACATGAGGCGGCTCGGATTCTCGGGGGTCCTGGTATCCCTCCCCGTCTCCGACGGGAGGATGGAAGAGGTGGCGGAGATCGTCAACGGCTATCAGGAGATCTCTCACAACTATCTCCGGCCGAACGATACGGGGTATAACATGTGGTTTACGATATCTGCCTCGCAGGCCAGGATCGAAGAGATCCTATCGGAGATAAGGGCGAAGACGGGCCTTCACCAGCTCGTGCTGCCCACCAGGAGGATATTCAAGATAGGCGTCCGGTTCGATATCCCCGAATGACGGGGCGGTCCCGCAGATCTTAGGGTCCTAGTCGGCGATATATAAGGCGGGACCGGTCTCTACGATCCGGCTTTTGCATCACACCGCAGATCCGGTTGGAGGACTACCTGCCTGATCTCTATCCGCGGAAGATCACGCAGGCTGCACATCCGGTTCGTGAGATCGACCCACGATACGCCACCCATGGCCGGGCAGGATGGCCCTCTCCCTCCGGAGCCGTCCACCACTCGTGATATATAGCCCATCCCCGGGGTTTAACAATCACGCCAGGTCCCATGATGACAATTATCGATTTTATCATTCTAGGAGTCATAATCGGCTCCAACAACCTTGCGGTCGCCCTGATCCTGGGGGCCCAGGGACAGGCGGAGCGCCGCTTCCGGGTGATGCTGGTCTTCGGCCTCTTTGAGTTTTTCGTGCCGCTCGTCGGCATCTGGCTCGGCTCAGCCACCGCTGAGGCGATCGGCCTGCGGACGAACGTGATCGGCGCTCTTCTGCTGGTGGGGCTGGGCCTCACCGCGGTGATCGGAGGCATCCGGGATCAAAGGGCGGACGAGGAACTGGCGCGGCGGGTGACCCGGTGGCGCGGTCTCGTGCTTCTGGCGGCGTGCCTCAGCGCAGATAATCTGGTGGTGGGCTTCAGCCTCGGACTGGGACAGGCGAACCCCCTGGCCGTGGCTACAGCTATCGCTTTCTTCTCGGTCCTCTTCACCTGGGCGGGGATGCGGCTCGGTCGAGACTCGCGCCACAGGTGGGAGCGGGCTGCCAAGATCGGAGCTGGGGCTTTGCTCGTGGGGCTGGGCCTGGCCGGTGGTGTTGGCTGGTTCTGAGAGGTGAGGATCGATGATCAAGACCAGGGGGCTGGCAGCTTCAGTATCTATTTTTATCGCTAGATCGCAAGCCTTGCGGGAAGGTCGATGAGATCTCTGGGAAGCTCCCCGCCTACTCTTCGTGGGCGCTTTCGAATAGGCCGGTCCGAGAGGAGGGGGGCGGGGATGAGGAGCCTTTTGGGCTGGAGAGGTCATGAGAAGATCTCCGGAACGGATCATCTAAAAATATTCTCAGGACATAATCTGCTGTTACACCCATGCGGGATCTATGACCAAGACCGGTTCGACGAGATCGAAGTGATCCATTCTCCTTCTCAGAGGTGTATACATCTCGTTGGAAGAGAGTTATAGGTCGTGGGGAGTTACATTATAAATAATTATGAAGGTATCCCTGCCGTCATCAAAATAATTCCCCGTAGACGACGGAGGAGAATACTTAACTAGAAACTCGTCCATAAAAAGCGGTCGAGAGGGTGTTTTAGAGATGACCGATTCCGAATCCATCCGGCTGAAGATCATTGAGGCTGACCAGAGGGACGTGGGAAAGGGGATCGTGCGGATCAGCGAGCGGCAGATGGCCGACCTGGGGCTCGTCGAGTACGACGTGGTGAACATTAAGGGCGGAAAGCCCACCAGCGGCCTGGCGGCGAAGGCCTACCCCACCGACGAGGATATGGACGTCGTCAGGATGGACGGCCTCATAAGGTCGAACTCCAGCTCCTCCATCGGCCAGTTCGTCGAGGTCTCGAAGGCCGAGTGGTCCCCGGCGGAGAAGGTGACCCTCGCCCCCGTTGGGCGGGGGATCCAGATCGACATCCCCAGCGAGACCCTGACGAAGGTCTTCTCGGGAAGGCCCGTCTCCAAGGGGGATGTCATCTCCACCACCACCCTGCGGCGGCCGGCGAGCCCGCCAGCCGCTGGGAAGGACTCGATGTTCGACGAGATCTTCAAGAGGCCTGAGAGGGGTTCTGCCTTCGGCTTCGGCGAGGTGAAGATGAGGGTCCTCTCCACCGTCCCCGCAGGAACGATGGTGAGGATATCTGCCGATACCAAGATCGAGCTGATCGGCGGGGCCGTCGACGCCCGGCAGGCGGCAGAGGTCGTCTACGAGGACCTGGGGGGGATGAGACACGCCATCCAGAGGGTCCGGGAGATGATCGAGCTCCCCCTCAAGCACCCGGAGCTCTTCGAGAGGCTGGGGATCGACCCTCCCAGGGGCGTCCTCCTCCACGGCCCGCCGGGGACGGGAAAGACGATGCTGGCGAAGGCCGTCGCCAACGAGTCCAGCGCCCACTTCGCCTCGATCAACGGCCCCGAGGTCGTATCCAAGTATTACGGCGAGTCGGAGAAGAGGATAAGAGAGGTCTTCGAGGAGTCGGAGAGGAACGCTCCAGCCATCATATTCCTCGACGAGCTCGACTCCATCGCCCCCAAGAGGGAGGAGGTGGCAGGGGAGATGGAGCGGAGGATGGTCGCCCAGCTCCTTTCCCTCATGGACGGGCTGAAGGAGAGGACGAACGTCATCGTCATCGGGGCGACGAACAGGCCCGACGCCGTCGACCCGGCCTTGAGGCGGCCGGGGAGGTTCGACCGGGAGATCGAGCTCGGGGTCCCCGACTTCGATGGGAGGCGCGAGATACTCCAGATCCACACCCGGGGGATGCCCCTCGCCCAGGACGTCGACCTGGAGGAGTTCGCTCAGCTGACATACGGCTTCGTCGGGGCGGATATCGCGGCCTTCACCAGGGAGGCGGCGATGAACGCCCTCCGCCGGGTCCTCCCAAAAATCGACCTCGATCTGCCGACGATCCCTGCCGAGATCCTCGAAGAGCTGGTGGTTACCAGGGGCGACCTGTCGTCGGCGATCCACGAGGTCTCACCGAGCGCCCTGCGGGAGATCCTCATCGAGGTTCCCATGGTCACCTGGGCCGACGTCGGCGGCCTTGAAGAGGTCAAGCAGCTCCTCGTCGAGGCCGTCGAGTGGCCCCTGGTCTACGGCGAGAACTTCAGGAGGCTCGGGATCGACGCCCCCAAGGGCGTCCTCCTCTATGGACCGCCGGGGACGGGAAAGACCCTTCTAGCCAAGGCCGTCGCCAACGAGTCCAACGCCAACTTCATCACGACGAAGGGGTCCGAGATCCTCTCGAAGTGGTACGGCGAGAGCGAGCGGCATATCGCCGAGATCTTCAGAAAGGCGCGGCAGGTGGCCCCCGCCATCGTATTCCTCGACGAGCTAGACTCCCTCGCCCCCGTTCGGGGCGGCGGTGCCGGGGAGCCCCACGTCACCGAGAGGATAGTAAACCAGCTCCTCTCCGAGATCGACGGGATGGAGGAGCTGCGGGGCGTCGTCGTAATAGGAGCCACCAACCGCCCCGACATCATCGATCCCGCCCTCGTCAGGCCCGGAAGGTTCGACGAATTGATCATGGTCCCAGTCCCCGACGCCGCCTCCAGGAAGAAGATCTTCGCCGTCCATACCGGGAAGATGCCCCTCGCCGATGACGTCGACCTCGAAGAGCTAGTCGAGAGGACAGAAGAGTACACGGGGGCCGACATCGCCTCGATATGCAGGAAGGCGGGAAGGCTCGCCCTCCGGGAAGATATGGACGCCGTCGAGGTTCGAAAGAGCCATTTCCTCGCCGCCCTGGAGGATGTGGGCCCCTCCGTCACCCCCGATACTATGAGACATTATGCTAAGCTCTCAGGGGAGCTACGAAAGAAGGGGTCCCGGGCCGTCGAGAAGGCGGCAGAGGAGGCGGAGGAAGGGAGGAGAGGGAGGTAGATATCCTCTCCTTATCCTCTTCTGGGGGGGTTGAGTCTTCCATCTTCCCCGCCTGACCCTTCTGGCTCCTGTGAGATGGCGATCAAATACGAGGGGTCGGTAATACGAGGGGTCAGTCTTTTACGTGATTGCTCCCCCTTTATAACCGGATCCATCGACTTTTATTAATCCACTTTCCCGTCGGCGGCGGTCCGCATCTCCATCTTCTCAGTGGAAGAGGGCGAGGGCGATCATCATCACACAGATCCCGGAGATGATGCCGATGTTCGTCAGGTGTTCGTCGCCGTAGGAGTTGGCGATGGGGATCAGCTCATCGAAGCAGATCATGACCATGATCCCGGCGACGAAGGCTATGGATGCGTTGAGGACGAAGTCGGTTAAGAACGGCATGAGGATGAGGATCGCCAGGATCGCCCCCAGGGGCTGGGCCATCCCGGCGAGGAAGGAGTAGAAGCTCGCCTTCTTCCGGTCGGAGGTGGCGCAGTAGAGGGGGACGGAGACGGCCATACCCTCGGGGATGTTGTGGATCGCTATGGCGATGGCGATGGGGATGCCCAGGCTCAGATCTGCCATGGAGACGAGGGCGACGGCCGCTCCTTCGGGGAGGTTGTGGATCGCGATCCCCAGGGCAAGCATGATCCCGCCCCGGTAGAGCCGGTCGCAGTGGGGGTCAGCCCGGCCGTTCATATGGGAGTGGGGGACGACCTTGTCGAGGAAGAAGATCGTCAGCAGCCCCGCGAGGAAGAAGATGTTGGCGTGCCAGTTCCCCAGGACCTCCCTCGCTTCCGAGAAGAGGTCGACGAAGGCGATGAAGATCATCACCCCCGTAGCGAAGCCGAGGCTAACCGATAGGTACCTCATGTCAGGCTTCGGGACGAAGTAGGCGATGAGCCCCCCGACCCCGGTGGCGAGGCCCGCCAGGGTGGTGAGGATGAGGGCGGTGGCGACGTTCTCCATCATGGAAGGTTCCCGCCTCAGGATTCCCCCATAGCATAAATACCTTCGGGGTCGGGCGGCGCCGACCGACCTTTGATCTCCCGTCCCACCGGCCTCCCTGCATCCCGTCCCATCGGCCTTCCTGCATCCCGTCCCACCGCCCCCGCAAGCCCCAACGGTCCCCGTCTCCGCCGCCCGCCTCAGGGATCGGGGATGGAGCCGGAGGACGGGTGGTGGCGGCGGGCTGCGTTCTGCGGGGGAGCGGCCAGAGCTGGCGGGAAAGGCGCAGGATAGCGGAGAGGGGCGGCGGAGCCCCTCGGGGGAGGCCGGAGGCGGCAAAAGCTTAACAAGGCCGAGGGCCCATAAGCCGGAAAGGTTGGTGGGAAGAGATGATCAAGATCGTATCCTTCGACATGGACGGGACCCTCGTCACCTCGCGGTACGTCGAGCGGGTCTGGCTGGAGGGGGTCCCCTCCCTCTACGCCCGGCGTCATGGCATCGGCCTGGAGGAGGCCCAGAAGTTAGTCTACGACGAGTACATGTCCGTCGGGACCCGGGACCTGCGGTGGTACGACCTCTCCCACTGGCTCGAACGGTTCGATATCGATATCGATATCCCCCATCAAGATCTATTGGAGATGTTCAGGGCCGACGTGGAGCTCTACCCCGAGACGGAGGAGGTCCTGGCCCTGCTGTCGAAGAACTTCGACCTCGTCGTCGCCTCCAACGGCGCCACCGAGTTCGTGGAGTTCGAGCTGGGAAGCTACAGGCACCACTTCCGGGAGATCTTATCCGTCACGTCGGTCTTCAAAAAGGTGAAGGACTACCCCGAGACCTTCATCGACCTCTGTGACTATCTGGGCGCAGAGCCGGGAGAGGTGGTCCACATCGGCGACCACCGCTACTTCGACTACGAGGTCCCGAAGGAGGCGGGGCTCGCCGCCCTCTACCTCGACCGGGAGCGGATGGAGTCGGGGCCCCACGTCGTCCACGATCTGCGTGAGGCGGCGGAACGGGTGAGGGGGATGTGAATAAAGCTATAATTATTCGTTTAAGGCAAAGAGCTGGTGACGGTATGGAGGATAAAAACGCAATTATGTTGCGCCCTAAAGAAGAAATAACTAGGATTTTACTATCAACTCCAAGCCGTCTAGTTGGTGAATATGAAGAAGATGAGGTCCTCATTACACATGCCTGGACGAAAGAAAGTGTATTGAGATATGTAACATTAGACAGAAGCTATTTCGTCCTCTCAGTAAAAACACCCCCAATTGATAGATCTCATGTACTCATCCCTGATTACTCAGCCACAGGAGATGTTCTCTGCATCTATTTAAGCATACTTTACGGAAAAAGATTCGACAATCATGGTTCGATTGAAAGCTTAGGACTTTTCTATCGTCCAAGTTCCGCTCCAATCGACATTTATGATCCTAGATTGCCTTTTAACAGCAGAACACCTCGTCCCGACCTAAAAGTTGAACTCTCCCTTCACGAGATTAAGCGTATCGCTCCCCTAATGAATGAAGAGCATGTCGATGAAACGTTTCTGCGTTTTCTCTTATCCGGCGGACGTTTTTACGTACATGCACTTCAACAGGCGGAATCTCAACCAGAAATCGCATTCTTAGATCTAATCACATGTGGTGAGATATTATCCAACTTTTTTGAATACGACCAGGATGATCTTCTCGACCCCCAAATAAAGAATGACTTAGCGCAAGTTGAAGAGAAAATTGACGATGGAGATAAGATAGTCAGTCGGATTCGTAATCAAGTGTTTCAAGTTAAACGTAAGTTTGTAAAGATGATTCTTCATCTCCTTAGCCCAATCTTTTTTGAGCAAACCGAAGCTAAAGGGCCTTTTCTTGAACTCGATAAATCTGATATTTTACAAAGTATTAAAGCCGCGTATGATCTTAGAAGTCGGTACGTTCATACTGGTGTTTCTTTTGGGGGTTGGATTAAACCCAATGGCGGATTTAATAATGAAGTACAACTAGGAACACCAGTCATAGATGACAAAGAATTAAAAAAAATACTGGTCAGATCTCCGACGCTTATAGGCATGGAACGAATCATGAGGTTTTGCTTACTTCGATTCATCCATCTTTATGGAACTCCTGTGGATGACAGACTTGATGGCGAGGGATTGGAATCGAGGGAAACTCTCTGTATGAGTCCAAATAAATATTTTTGTGGATTGAAGTCAGCAAATCTAGCCGCTGGAAGCTGTGAGGAAACGGACGAAAATGGATCTGCATAACTATCATATTTTATTTGCGTGATCGAATTGTATTACTCTTTGATATTTCAAATTGATAAAAACTTTTGCGGGAACATAGAACGCCTGCGACCCGACCCCGATCCCGCACGTCCGCGTTTCGGGCGGCGCTTCCGGGGCGCCAGATCGTCGGCATGCCCCCCCCCGCCTCCTCGCCCTCGCCGACCTCGGGCGCCCGATCCCGATCGGCTCCTTTGCCAGCGCCGGGTCGGCGGGCGGATACCTCGCGGTCCTCGCCGATGGGCGGCGGCTCCCGGCCTGCGGGGCCTTCGGCGCCGCAGGAGAGTATTGAGACTGATTAATAAAACCTGCTGAAAAATAGTTGGGCGGGAGGGCGACGCCTTGGCCTGCCGCCGCCCGCCTGCTCTGCAGAATACCGGATTGCAATCCTCCGACGAGAGGACGGCGTTCGTCTTTGCCATTTCGATTCCCTGGACCTCATCAGGGCGTGACGGAGATGACGCCGTTAACGGCTCCCCGATCCTCCACGCCCTCTTTCCTGCGTCGTTTCCACGGCGCGGAGTCGTCGGCAGTCCCCTCCCTCGCCTCCCGGCTTCGCGGACCTCTGGGGGCCGATCGGAGCATATGGGCTGAGACCCCTGTGCTCCTGGCCAGCACGCGGCGGTCTTCCGGCCGGTCGGCCGGTCGGCGCCACCCGGAGTATTAGTTAAAAATTATAAATATATCAAAATATCTCTTCGGGCGCGAACGTCGGCGGCTCGGGCCGCCCCCCCCACCGCCGGAGGCGCGTCCGCTCTGCACAATACCGGATGGTTATCCTCCGACGAGAGGACGGCATTCGCCTTCCCATCTCGATTCCCTGGACCTCATCGGTTCGTGGCAGATATGACGCCTGCGACCCGACCCCGATCCCGCACTCCCACGTTTCGGGCGGCGTTTCCGTGGCGCGGGATCGTCGGCGGGCCGCTCGCCTCCTCGCCATCTCCGGCCCCCGGGCGCCCCATCCCGGTCAGCCCTTTTGCCGGCGCCGGGTCGGCGGGCGGATGCCTCGCGGTCCTCGCTGATGGGCGGCGGCTCCCGGCCTGCAGGGCCTTCGCCGCCGCCGGGGAGCATTCGTTGAGAATTATAAATATATCAAAAATATCACCTCGGGCGGGAGCGTCGGCGCCTCAGGCCGCCCTTCGCCCCTCCCTAACCGCCGCCGGAGGCGCGTCCGCTCTGCACAATGCTGGATAGCTATCCCACAAAGTGAGGACAGCGTTCGTTTTTTGGCTATCTCGAATCCCTGGACCTCATCGGAGCGTGACGGAGATGGCGCCTGCGCCCCGACTCCGATCCTCCACGCCCTCTCTCGAACAGCGTTTCCACGGCGCCATATCGTCGGCAGGCCCCTCCCTCGCCTCCCGGCTCCGCTGATCTCTGGGGGCCGATCGGGACCTACGGACGGAGACCTCGGTGCTCCTGGCCAGCACGCGGCGGTCTTCCGGCCGGTCGGCGCCACAAGGAGTATTCTTTAACAATTATAAATATATCAAAATACTGCCTCTGGCGCGAACGTCGGCGCCTCAGGCCGCCCTTCGCCCCCCCACCCACCGCAGGAGTCGCGTCCGATCTGCAGAATACCGGATTGCAATCCTCCGACGTGAGGACGGCGTTCGTCTTTGGCATCTCGATTCCCTGGACCTCATCGGAGCGTGGCGGATATGACGCCTGTAGCCCGACCCCGATCCCGCACGCCCGCGTTTCGGGTGGCGCTTCCGGGGCGCGGGATCGTCGGCCGGCTTCTCCCCCGAATCCTCGGCATCGCCGACCTCGGGCGCCCGATCCCTGTCGGCCCCTTTGCCGGCGCCGGGTCGGCGGGCGGATACCTTTCGGTCCTTTCGGATGGGCGGCGGCTCCCGGCCTGCGGAGCCTTCGGCGCCGCCGGGAGCATTCGTTAAGAATTATAAATATATCAAAAATATTACCTCGGACGGGGAAGTCGGCGCCCAAGTCCGTCCCATCCCCGCCAAAGGAGGCGGATCCCGCCACCGGCATCAATTCCAGGGCAACCCTTAAATTCTTTAAATCAGGTTAAAGGGCCTTCAAGACCCCTCTCTCCGGCAGGGCACCGTCCCCGGAGAGGAAGAGAGATCCGGGAGGCCGCCTCCATGTCCGAAGAGGAGAAGAAGGAAGAGCTAATCCGGGAAGAAGACGAATACGGCAACATCCTCGTCTATCCCGCCTGGTCGAAGAAGAACGCCCCCAAAGATGGCAAGGACAGGTGGGACGTCCCGATCTATTTGTGAGCTGATGGCGGGCTTGACTGGCGCCGGCCTTGCCCTGGAAGCTGCTTCTAACGCTTTTTCAGCCCTTGCTCCCCTCGCCCCTATCTTTTGCGCGGCGGTGATCGCCGGCGATCCTGGAGAGATCAACAAAAAAAAGATGGGAAGGGAAGGAGAGGGGCCGATAGCCGCCTCATGCGGCATCCGCCTCCCCCGCCCCACAGCGTCTATCCGGGAGTGCCGGACGGCCCTTTCCTTTACTTTTCCTTTACTTTCCTTTGCTTTCCGTTCTTCACACCCCGACGAAGGAGAGCTTGTTGAGGGCGATGGGAACCCCCAGGGCCATCCCGTTGTAGGTGTAGTATAGCTCCACCTGGCCGTCGTGGGCGACGAAGGCCTCGGTGTAGTAGAGGGTCAGGGCCGGGACGTCCTCGGCGTATAGGATCTGGGCCCGGTCGATGAGGTCGCGCCTCGAGTCCTCATTCATCTGCGTCACCTGCTCCTCGAGGAGGGCTACCAGCTCGGGGTTGGCGTCGTACCGGGCGCTGTTGAAGCTCTCCATCTCGATGGTGTCTCTCGCCAGGAAGTGGGGGTCGCCGATGACGCCGCCGTGGCCGCTGACCGCCAGGTCGAAGTCCCAGTCGGCGACCTTGGAGTCGACGGTCTTAGAGTCCATCGTCCTCAGGTCGACGTTGATCCCGGCGGCCGCGAGGTCCGCCTCGATCAACTCACCGATCCTCTCTTCGGTGGTGGAGCCGCCCTTGACGAGGAGCTGGATCTTCCTGCCGTCGTAGCCCATATCTCCGAGAAGCTCCTTCGCCCTCGCCGGGTCGTGGGGGTAGAAGCCGTCGATCTCGGGGTTGTACCAGTCGTTGTCCGACGGGATGAACCCGGGGCTTCCCGCCAGGCCGTATCCCCGGGCCGCTATATCCACCAGCTTCTCTCTGTCGATGGCGTAGGCGATCGCCTGCCGCAACCTCTCATCCGAGAGGGGCTCTTTTCTGTGGTTTATCATCAGCTTGTAGTTCCACCAGTGGGAGGGGACCTCGACGATCACGAAGTTTTTCTCCAGCTGGCCTATCATCTCCGGCTCGATCCCGGCGGTGTTCACCCTCCCCTGGAGGAGCTCCGCCGCGGCGTTGGGGGCGGAGATCTTGACGAACCGGAGCTCCTTTACCTTCGGCGATCCGAGGTAGTAGTCCTCATAGGCGGAGTACCTGTACGTCCCCTGGACCTGGTTGTAGTCCCCGACCCTCAGGGTGTAGGGGCCGGTCCCGACGAGGGCGTCCTGGTCCCGGCGGTTGACGGGGTCGGAGACCCCGGCCCATAGGTGCTCGGGCAAGATCGGAAGGGTCCCTGCCACCTGGTCGAGGAAGGGGGCGAAGGGTGCCGAGAGGGTCAGCCTCACCGTCAGGTCGTCGATCGCTTCTGCACCCTCGACTATCCCCGAGTCGACCCACATGTAGGGGTGATCTTTGATGTACTCGACGGTGAAGACTACGTCATCGGCGTTGAAGGGTTCGCCGTCATGCCAGGTGACGCCGTCCCTCAAGGAGAAGATGTAGGTGTCGTCCCCGACGAGCTCCCAACTCTCGGCGAGGGCGGGGACGTACCCGGCGTCATCCTTCCAGATCAGGGTGTCGAAGAGGAAGCTCATCCGGGTGTACCCCGGACCCCGGGCGTAGTGGGCGTAAGGAGAGGGAAAACCCCAGTCTCCGGTGGTGTCCGCCACCGTATATACCGGGACCGATCCTCGGTCGTCGGCGGCGGCGGGGTGGCCTGCCAAGAGGAGGACAAATAACCCCGCCGCCAGCGCAAATATCAGCGAATATCTCATTATAGATCCTCCGTTCCTCGTACCGGATTATTCGGCCTTATTAAATCTATCCTGAATTAAAACAGATTGGTTTGATCAAAACCAAACATTTAACATCTATTAATTTCGAATCTTAGGTTGTATAGGGCTGTCCAATCTGGATGTATGAGAAAAAATCGAGATGGGGTGAAACCATCATGAACGATATTAGCACAGGTGACGAGAGCGGTTGTAATGAAAGTGATAAAATCGCCAACGATCTTAGCACAACAAATCGTCTTGAATCAAATGTTCGAAGCTACTGCCGGAACTTCCCGGTCATCTTCACTCAGGCCAGGGGCTCGACCCTGGAGGACGAGGAAGGGCGGGAGTACATCGACTTTCTCGCCGGAGCCGGGGCCCTCAACTACGGCCATAACGACCCGGCTCTGAAAGAGAAGCTCCTCGATTACATCAATAGAGATCAGATCGTCCACGGCCTCGACATGGTCACGGGGGCGAAGCAGGCCTTCATGGAGGCCTTCGACTCCCTGATCCTCAAGCCCCGAAAGATGAGTTACAAGATCCAGTTCACGGGTCCGACGGGGACGAACGCCGTCGAGGCGGCGATGAAGATCGCCCGAAATTATACGGGAAGGCAGACGATCGTCTCCTTCACCAACGGCTTCCACGGCGTCACCCTCGGATCGGTGGCAGCGACCGGCAACAGCCACTTTCGGGACGGCTGCGGCATCCAGCCCCAGGGGACGGTCTTCATGCCCTACGACGGCTACATGGGCGAAGGGGTCGACACCACCGAGTACCTCGACAAGATGCTCACCGACGGGAGCAGCGGCCTCGACCATCCTGCGGCCGTCATAGTCGAGACGATCCAGGGCGAGGGAGGTATCAACGTGGCTAGCCAAGAGTGGCTCCGGTCCCTCGAAGAGGTCTGCCGGAAGCACGACGTACTCCTGATCGTCGACGATATCCAGGTGGGGTGCGGGAGAACCGGGACCTTCTTCAGCTTCGAGGAGGCGGGGATATCCCCGGATATAATAACCCTATCCAAGTCCCTCAGCGGCTACGGCCTGCCCATGGCCGTCGTCCTGATGAAGCCACAGCTAGACCGGTGGAAGCCCGGCGAGCACAACGGGACCTTCCGGGGAAACAACCTGGCCTTCGTCACCGCGCGAGCGGCTATCGAGGAGTACTGGAGGGACGCCGCCTTTGAAAAAGAGATCAAGAGGAAGGGCGGGATCGTACGGGAGAGGCTCGAGAGGCTCGCCGACCTGGACGATAGGGGTATCCTCTCGGCCCGGGGCAGGGGGATGATGCAGGCCCTCGACTGCAGAACCGGCGATCTCGCCGCCCGAATCTCGGCCCTGGCCTTCGAGAGGGGGCTCGTCATCGAGACCTCCGGCTCCGAGGACCAGGTCCTGAAGTGTCTGATCCCCCTGAACATCAACGACGACGAGCTGAAGCGCGGCCTGGCCATCCTGGAGGAGTCGGTCATCTCCGCCCTGTTGGAGATACCTGATCTGGCCTTGGATAAAGAGGTGGAGACCCTCTGGATGGAGGTTCTGGCATGATAGTGAGGAACCTGAGGGACGCCGAGAGGTCCGAGAGGAGGGTCGTCACTGTCTTTGCCGAAATCTCGGATTTGAAGATCGAACTGTCTTTAGTGGTGATATAACTGGCCAATTATGCAAGTAGAAAAAGGAAGAGAAATGCACAAGGTCCTGAGGTTGTAAAGCGAGTCCGCCTTCCTCGACCGCATGATAGAGAGGTTTTCGGGTCTGTAGAGACCCGCCTCGGCGCGAACAGGCTTAAGGTGAGATGCGTCGACGGCAAAGAGAGGATGGCGAGGATACCCGGCAAAATGAAGAAGAGGATATGGATCCGGGAGGACGATGTCGTCATCGTCGTTCCTTGGGATTTCCAGGACGAGAAGGCTGACGTCGTATGGAGGTATACTAGGCCTCAGGTAGATTACCTGGAGCGTAAAGGGTACATCAAAAGACAGTCATGACCGAGAAGTCTCGGAGGAGTTCTAGAACGAGCAGGGGGTTGATTGGAATATGCCGTCTTTTGTCGACGAGATGGGCGATACTACGGCTGATCTCGTAATGGACTTGAAGTATGGCCCCTCCAAAATCCGATTGTGTGCTGCCCGTGCGCTCGGTGAGACGGGCGATCAAAGGGCTGTCGGTCCTCTGATCGATGCGCTTAACGATGATGATAGTGCGATCCGTGCAGCGGCCGCCGATGCACTCGGCATTATAGGAGACGCAAATGCCGTCGATCCTCTCATCGCCGCCCTCAAAGATTTGGCCTGGGACGTCCGAGTGAATGCTGTCAGAGCTCTCGGCGAGATCGGTGAACCTGCGGTCGATCCCCTCATCAGGACTCTGAAGGATGAGGACTGCCAGGGTCGGGGGGGTGCTGCCAGGTCTCTTGGCGAGATTGGTGATCCCATAGCTGTCGATCCTCTAATCGATATTCTCGAAGCAGATCATGATCGGGGTGTCCGAGTTGAGGCTGCAATGGCACTCGGTAAGATCGGCGATCCAAGAGCGTTCGATCGACTTAGTTACCTGGCTTCGAAGGATGGGAACGAGCAGGTAAAGGCGGCTGTAGAGTTGGCCCTAGCGGGCATTCGGACCTGAATGCCGGTCCTTCAGAGACCAAATAAAAGCCTTTACGCTAATCGCGTAACTTTTGTGGAGCTCAGCTCCATCCTGAAATCATCCAGATGAACTAAGTTTAAGAAGTGGGATTGGAACCTGTCCTAGGCGTGGTGGCCTAAGATGTCAATAATAAACGATCACATAAGAGCTTTGAAGGACGAGTATCCTCGGGTCCGTCAGGTGACCGCCTCTGCTCTTGGCAATATAGGCGATCCCAGAGCGGTCGATCCCCTCATCCGTGCTATCAAGGATGAGGACGTTATGGTCCGCCAGGCAGCTGCCTCTGCACTTGGCAATATTGGCGATCCCAGGGCGGTTGAACCTTTAACTGAGGCTCTTAAAGATAAAGACTGGGGTGTTAGATGGCAAGCAGCCCCAGCTCTAAGCAGTATCGGTGATTCGCGGGCGGTAGAGCCTCTAACCGAGGCTCTTAAAGACGAAGACCAGATGGTCCGACGTCAAGCAGCCAAAGCCTTAGGTCGAATATCCGATTCAAGTACAGCTGAGCAGTTAGTCAATCTGGTTTCAAAGGATGAAGATAGGTGGGTCAGAGAAGCGGCTGCCGAAGCTCTTGGCAGGATCGGCGATCCCCGTGCAGTTGATCGTCTCATTGAGGCGCTCGAAGATGAGCATTATGGTGTTCGATGGAGAGCTGCCCAAGCTCTCGGTAAGATAGGTGATCCAAGAGCATCGGAGCCCCTTACTAATCTAGCTTCGAAGGATGAGACCGAAGCTGTCCGAAAGACGGCGGCAGAAGCTCTGGAGAAGCTAGGATCGAGTTAGACCGTATCCTTTTCTGGAAGGTGATGCGCCTTGCTCGGTAAATAGCGGTCATCTTATCTTGGCTCCTCTACCTCCCTCCGATCATTTTGGCTGTCGGAGAGGCGGTCATGCTCGACCTCCTCAAACGGCATGAGTAGCAGGACTTCTATATATGACGTATCAGAGGGGGATCGGGTCAGGATGGTCGGCTCCGATCCATGAGCATAGGTAGGGGTGAGCTCACCTGCGCATTCGTCCCGCCCTCGTTGGGGACGAGGTCCACGACGAATATGGCGTCTACCCTCTGGTTGGCGTGGTCATAGTCACATAATTCAGCCTCTCATGTTTCTGATGGCTTTGCTTATGACGCTCGTTATATTAAATATGACCCTCTGCCTTGGGAGAATACGACAACTTTTATAATTGAATCCCATATGCCTCTTCGGTCATCATGGAGGAGAATACAGTCGTGGAGCTTGACGATGATCACGTCGAATTCGCTTCCATCCTACACGGCTTGGGCGTCCAGAGGAACGCTGCCAAGGTCATAGCCAGTATTGCAGGCGGTAACGAGGCGACAACGAGGTATATCGAGCGTGCGGCGGGACTCAGGCAGCCCGAGGTGAGCATAGCTATGAGGACCCTGCGCCATGAGAACTGGATAAGAGATTGGGAGGTCAAGGCGGAAGGTAAGGGGCGGCCCCACAAGGTCTATGCTCTCACCATTCCAGTTGGCTAGATCATCGAGCAGCTTGAGGACGGTACTCAGAAGGAATCTGCCGAGACGATGGAACGGATAAAAAAAACTCAAGTGGATGGTATCGTCATTGCACTGACCCGCCGAACCGTCATGGTTTAGGCATAGGAAGTATCACTTAATGGACGGCGTGAACCTCTCTAGGACCTCGCCGATAGCTCTCGGGTGTGCTCTGGCACCCGATCTTCAATAATCACGACCTCCCGCCCGTGGGCCGGGATCGAGATCCTGGCGGTTTCCAGGAACCCGCCCCGATAGCCCTCTGGTATATTCTGTCTCACACATGCCCAAATCCCCTCCGTCAGTGGGCCGGGAAAGCGGGTCAGGATTCTTTGCAGCATCAAAATCTTTTTAATCGACTGTGGCTCGCACTCATTGCAACGAGGAGCGGTAGGCATGGGCGGAGCAGAACTATCTCAGATCATGTCGGTCGAAGTCGTGGCTGGTATAGTGGCAGTTTTGATCCTGATCTATTTATTGAGGTTTTTATCTAATATGGGGCGATGATAACGAGACTGAAACCGGTTTTGATCCTATTGGCGCTGGCGTCTCTTTTGCTGATTCTGGCTTTATGAGCCCCCGACGAGGCTAGCGGGATAGTTGCCAACGTCATCGACGGCGACACCTTCGACCTCAGAATCGATCGGCAAAATAGACGCCAATCGAGCGGGCGAGGCTCGCTGGCGTGGACTCCCCTGAGACGATCACGCCAGAGGTGGGGGGCGGCATGAGGAAGAAGAGGGCGCGGGGTTGACGATCTTCCCCTTCGTCTTCACCTACGGCTTCGACCCTGGCGCCGGCAGCCAGCTCGCCTTCGATACCCATCCCCGGGTCTTTCTATGAATGATTTATAACCTGAAATCGCCCAAATGAGATGGAGAGAAGACCAGCTATGGAGCCTCCCGCACCCATCCCCAAGCCTCTTCGAGCCTCTCTTCCCGGAAGAATCGGGTATCCATCCCCGTAAGGCCGGCGAAGACCTTGAACATCCAGGTGAGGACCTCGTCCCACGAATCGTCGCTCACAAAGGCCATCTTGTCGAGATGGCGGAGCATCGGCCAGTTCTTCAGATCCTCCCAGGCGCCTCCAGCGGTCCAGCCCCCGAAATCTTTGACCTGGATCAGGACGCGCACCTCCCGATGCTGATCGATCGCCTCTTGGAGCGTCGGGATTAGGAGCTCGGTATAGTCTTCTTCGGTGAGCTTTCCTTCCAGGAGGAAGCCGAGGACGTTATCCTCACGAACGGTCACTGTGGCGGTCATGAACTGTTATCTGATTTTGAGCAGCAATAAAGGATTCGGATCTCTCCCGTCTGGGTGGCGGGATCGGCGAGCTTTAATGTCGATGTTTGAAGGTTTTTTATTCACGATCGATTTTATAACCGCTTAATCACCCTTTCCGAGGCGACTCGACACCGTCTCACCATCGGCGATCTGGTAAAGGGTCACTCACATCTCACTCCGACCTGTGGAATGTTGGGGCCCTTGAATACCCGAAATAGACTGGACCACGAAGCTGAAAATCCTTCAACTCAAAATTCATCGCAATTTTCTATTTTTATCACATTCGACATATCACCTAAAAAATCCGATCGAATATGATACAGTCCCGTATGACCCAAACGAAAATCAGCATCAATTGCCGCTTTCAAGTTCGGCGCCATTCCTGGAATTCGACCTCAACTTCCTAAAAGTTAGCGTTTTATGGTAAAAACGCTAGTGTTCTGTAACATTAATTCTGCAAATTAATGTAATGCCTTTGTAGTTTCTGTCTTGCGTTATCTTTGTTGAATTTCCACCTCACAGTTGCACTGATTGAATTCCTCTCGCGCTCCCAAGCGCCGACTTCATAAGCCAGCGTTTTTATGCTCGCGATTCTACGATCCAAGCATTGCTTCGAAAGTGCTGACAGCTCTATCTCAGCCATGTTAAGCCAGCTTGCCTTCTTCGGAGTATAATGGTATTCGAACCTCTTTGCAAGATTGAAAGCGTCTTCAGGATTAAGAGCCTTATAAAATGAGCCGGCAGTATGAGTATTAAGATTATCTTGAACCAACACGATGGTCTCAGCTTCAG
>Ga0334886_1001046_pt1 | contig 35248 bp, 35 predicted proteins | sample GraSluR1_MG_9_FD_207232 | JGI IMG/M metagenome (GOLD analysis project Ga0334886, IMG submission 207232) | Sludge microbial communities from methane-producing bioreactor in Wageningen University, Netherlands - Granular Sludge_27_06-R1 | ecosystem: Engineered > Bioreactor > Anaerobic >... | reverse complement strand
CACTGCGCTGCAAAGGAACAGCCTCCATACACCGCTGGTGAATCTGCCCGGGGATCTAGTTGGAATCCCCATCAACCAGGCTCTTCCAGTACACCCTTGATCGCCGATGAAGCCGTTTGTCGTAGAATTTCCACTGGGCCTGTATCCTGGTGTTGGTTTCCAGCTCACGGTTGCTCTCCGCATGGGTAATCCCCCGGGCCAGGGCGGACTTGGCCATCTCATAGCTCATGAGCAGATCAACTCCCTTGCCCTGATACTCGCGAAGAATCCCGGCCAGATAGAAATCGAGAACTTTGCTGTTCCTCATTTCCCTGAGTATGTGGAAGAACCCGAGAGGGAACAGCCTTCCCCGGGCCTTTCGAAACGCTTTGGTAAGGCTGGGCATGGCAATGATGAAGCCAACCACCTTCTGCCCGTCCACGGCGATCTTCACAAAACCGGGATCCACATGTCCAAGATAGCTTCTGATGTAGAAGCCTATCTCATCCCGGGAGAGGAGTGTGGTTCCATACAGCTCGGTATATGAGGAGTTGAGAACATCAAAGATCTGCGGCGCCCACAGATCCGCGAGACGCTTTCTGCTCCGTTCCGAGAAAACCTTTACGCTGGTTCTTCTGCTGATGAGTTCCGCCATCCTCTGAACCTTCTCGGGGATTTCCCCGGGCACGGTTATTCGATACTCGACATAATCCACATCCCTGGTGTAGCCCCTCTCCTCGACAAAGCCGGCATACCACGGAGGGGAGTACGAACCGGCGATGGTGGGTTCCTCGTCGTGCCCCTGGACAAGAAATCCCGTGGCATCGTTGTCGGAAAAGCCCATCGGGCCTACTACACGGGTCATCTTTCGGGCGGTCAGCCAGCTCTCAACCTGATCGAACAGGAGTTCTGCGGCATCTTTGGCGTCCGCTTCAAACCAGCCGAATCTTCCGGTATTTGCGCTGTTTTTCTCGTTGTATTCCCGGGAGATAACACCGGCGATCCTGCCGCAGGGTACTCCGTCTCTGAGGGCGAGGAAGAAGATGGTCTCGCAGTTGTTGAAAGCGGGATTCTTATTCGGGTTGAAAAAGACCTTCTCCTGTGAAATCAACTGGGGCACCCAGTTGGGGTCGTTCCTGTAAAGCCTGAAGGGAACCGAAATGAATCGGGACATGTCGTCTCCCGGTGGAATCACAACTATGCTAACGGCCATGGCCGGTTCCCCTCCAGCAGGTCATTACTTCCTTCACAACCGAAGACGCTTCCCGGAAATCAAGCATTACCGCGCTGTCGCTTCGGGCCGATTCAGGGTTCGGGTGAATCTCAAGAAACAGGCCGTCCACCCCCCAGGCTGCCGCGGCCCTGGCCATGCTTCCGGTGAAGCTTCGATCACCTCCGCTTTCGTGTCCCCTGGCGCCGGGCTTCTGCATGGAATGGGTGATGTCCATGATCACGCCGTCGGACAGTTCCGCCATTATCGAAAGGGATCTCATGTCCACCACAAGGTCTCCGTATCCGAAGAATGTTCCACGTTCAGTGAGCCATACCCTGGGACAGCCCGCTTTCTTCAGTTTAGCCACGGCTCCGGCCATGTTCTCCGGGGACATGAACTGACCCTTCTTCACATTCACCGGCCGCCCGGTACCGCCTGCCGCTTCGAGAAGAGTGGTCTGCCGGCACAGGAAGGCCGGTATCTGAAGAATGTCCACGACCTCGGCGGCGGGTTCGGCATGGCTGGGCAGGTGGATATCGGTAAGCACAGCAAGTCCGGTTTCGGCCCTGACCTTCTCCAGGATGGAGAGGCCCTTCCGAAGGCCGGGACCGCTCCAGCTTCCCGCGGATGTTCTGTTGTCTTTGAGGAAGGAACCCTTGTAGATGAAACAGGCTTTGTGGGATTCGGACAGCAACCTGACGAACCTGGCGGTTTCCAGGGCGACATCATCGCTTTCAAGGCCGCATGGACCAATGATGAACATGGGCTCAGTCCCCACCGAAATACCTCCTGGCCCTCTCGAGGTCTTCCGGAGTGTCGACTCCCAGGGAAGACCAGTTTCCAGTGGCTACAGTTATTGCAACTCCCTTTTCAATCCAGGCCAGCTGTTCAAGCTTTTCCCTTCTGGACAGGATGGTTTCTCCCGCTTCAACGCAGGCCTTCAGGCTCTCAGGAGTGAAGCAGTACGCACCGGTGTGAACAAGGAATCCGCCTTCCCCCCACGGGATAGGTGATCTGCTGAAGTAAATCGCCCTGCTCCGCTGATCCACCACAACCTTGACCGAGGATGGATTTTTCGCGCCGGAGGCTTCAGTAGGGGATGCCAGTGTTGTAACCCCCTGATCCGCGGCGGAGAGCAGGGCTGTAATCCATTCCGGAGTCGCGCACGGTTCATCCCCCTGAAGGTTCACTATCCTTCCTCCCGGGCTTCCCAGAGCCTTCCAGGCCTGGTGAACCCGGTGGGTTCCGGAGATGGCTTCGCCGGTTAAAATCGCGGCGTATCCATATTTCTCGACGACCCGGGCAATCTCGGAGTTGTCGGTTGCCACTACCGGCTGAGTGCCGAAGGGACTGCCGACGCCTTCAAGAACCCTTACTATCAGCGGCTTTCCCGAAACATCCGCCAGGGGTTTGCCCGGCAGCCGGGTTGATCCCATTCGGGCGGGAACGATTACGGTTACTTCAGCCAGTTTTCCGAAGCCCATAGAGTTGCGTAGACGGTTGTTTCGGAAAAACCGTCCCCCCAGGTTTCATATCCTCCGGACAGATCCAGAGAAGCTCTTCCGCCGCCGAAGGACAAACCTATGCCGGTGGTGTAGCGCAAGGCGCCGTCTCTCCACATGCCATCGGTTCTTGAAACGCCGGCCCTGAGTCTCACATTTCTGAAGGCCGAGTACTCGATGCCGCCGGAAACGATGTTTCCGGGTTCAACGGTGGCCCCCAGCAGGCTCAGCCTCTTGCGCTGGTAGTAATCCGCCGCGACAAGAAGCCTGCGATGCGGCCTCATCGAGAAACCGGCGGTGAAGTCGCCGGGGATGGTGTAAGAAAGGGTGGTATCCGGTTGCTGGCTTCCCATGTCCCGTTGAATGCGAAGTGTTCCCGTGCGATCGGTGCAAATGGACAGCCCGAGATTAAAAACACCCGCCCTCCAGAAGGTTCCGAACAGAAGTCCGCCCGCGGGATCCAGCACCGCGTCGTCTACATAGTTCGAAACCTTGATGAACGGGCCGGAAAGGGAGTCGGAATGGGCCTGAATCTCACCCCTTATGGCACCGAAGGTGCTGCGGCTTCCAAGGGAAAAGGCGAGCGCATTCCCCGCCCGGGTGGTCAGGCCGAAATACCCCTCGGTGAGCCCTCCGGACCAGTCTCCCGTGCCGACCATGCCTTCGTGGGAGAAAGTGGTGGAGGTGGAGAGCCTGCTGCGGGTGGAAAGGCTTCCCGACAGCGTAAGGCCGTAAGGAACAGGGAAAACAATCGAGATGTGGGGAAAGGAAGTGTTGTCTGACCAGTTGGAATCGTCTCCATAAGAGCCGGCCAGCCCCCAGGTCAGCCCGGTTGCCCCGGCCCATGCGGACGCGGCGGGATTGTAAATCGAAACCGAATTGGAGTCCGGTACTCCGGCGCCGGCGCCTCCCATGGCAAATGCCCGGGCTCCCTGGAAGCTGGTTTCAACGCCAATTCCCTCCACGGGTGGAAGGAAGGGGGGATCAAACCCTGAAAAAAGCACCAGAACCGAAGCTATGAGAATATGCATAACCCTCCGATGGCTGAACGGGTAGACTATAACCGGAATATAGCTCAGTGTTCCAGAGAATCCCCACTGTCGGGAACCAGAACATTGATCCCGCTTTGGGTTTCCTCACGGATCCTTGAAGCAAGGCTTTCCGTCTGCTTTTTTTCTCCGTGGACCAGCACCACGGTGTCCGCCCGTTCCGATGTCTGCCGGAAGAAATCCATCAACTGATCGGAATCGGCGTGAGCGCTCATCCCGAGAATCTCCTCCACCCGTGCCCGGAGCCGGTAGGGCTCACCGAAAATGTTCACACGCTCGTGCCTTTCCGAAATCTTTCTACCCAGTGTTTCCGCCGCCATGAAGCCCACGATGAGAATGGTGTTTCTTGGGTCTTCGATGCTGTTTTTCAAGTGGTGGCGGATTCTGCCGTTCTCGCACATTCCCGAGGCGGATATTATCACTGCGCTTTCCTTCATGGCGTTAAGCGCCTTGGACTCATCAACACCCTGTATGAACTTGAGTTTGTCGAAAGCAAAAGGCCCTTGTCCCGTTTCAAGGAGGGCCAGGGCATCGTCATCGAAACACTCGGGGTGACGCCTGTATACCGCGGTGGCGTCCGCCGAGAGGGGAGAATCAACAAAGACTTTCATATCCGGAAGATTTTCGGAGTCGTCCAGTTGCCGGAGAAAGTAGAGCACCTCCTGGGTGCGGCCCACACTGAATGCGGGAATGATGACCTTTCCTCCCCGGGCATGGGTTTCTTTGAGAACGGCGCCCAGCATCTGCAGGCACTCCTCTCCCGGCTCATGGTTTCGCCCGCCGTAGGTGCTTTCCATCATCAAAACATGAGGTCTGGATGAAAGGTCAGGATTTTTGAGAATCGGTCTGTCCCGTCGGCCGATGTCGCCGCTGTAAAGAAGAACCTTGGTATCACCCTGTTCTTCCACCGTGAGTTCAACCAGGGCGGATCCAAGAATGTGGCCGGCTTCCAGCATTCTCAGGCTGATTCCCGGAACCAGCTGAAATGGCATTCCATAGGGAACCGAGACGAACCTCTCCAGTGTGGCGGTTACTTCGTTCATTCCGTAGAGGGGTGTGATCGGCGGGCGCCCCTTTTCCCTGCGCTTTCTATTGAGATACTCCGCGTCGGCGCTCTGGATGTGTGCGGAATCCGGCAGCATGATGGAAGCCAGATCCCGTGTGGCGGAAGTGGCATACACAGCGCCGGAAAAGCCATGACCAACAAGACCCGGAAGTTTTCCCAAGTGATCAATGTGGGCATGGGATATGACAACGGCGTCAACGGTTTTCGGGTCCACGGGAAACTCGCGGTTCAGCCTTTCGCTTTCGTCACGCCTTCCCTGGCTCAGACCGCAGTCCAGCATTATCCTTTTTCCCGCCGCTTCCACGAGATGGCAGGATCCCGTCACACAACCGGCTCCGCCCAGAAATGTTATCTTCACCAAACCCTCCTCCGCTGATGTTTCACCGGGGAGTATGAACCGGCGGTGGGAAATGGGCAATACCGGACATGGTTTTCTGGAACACTTCTGGACACGGTGCGCTAAAGGTTATAGGTTAACCGTGTGTGTGGCATCGCTATGACTGATATTGATTTATGAGATAAGGAGGCAATTAAACGTGAAGTTCATCGGACTGGCAATTATGATACTCGCGGTTTCGCAGGTATTTGGAAACACTGTCGTTTCCAGGGTGACCGCAGACCTCGAAACACGCTCCATCTCTCCGGATCAGGCTGTATTCGTGCTGTATAACAGCGTTTATGATATATCCCTGGTTCCGGCTCACTACACCCGGGAAACCGTCCCGGAACCCTGCGGCACCCCCGCGATGGACCTGATCTTCTCCCTTTACGATCAGTGCTCCATCGAGGTCCAGGGAGAACTCGATCTTCTGCTTTCCAGACCTTTCCCCGGAAACCCTTACTACACCACCATTACACCCAGCGACTTCTTCAAAATTCACTGGACGGACGCCGGGGCGAACGCAACCAACCAGGCTTATGTCGACGTCCTGGCCGCAGCATTCGACACCTCTCTTGACGTTCTGTGCAACCAGCTCGGTTTCTGGGAGCCCCCTTCGGACATGGGTCTGGGCGGATGCGAGCGGTACGATATCTACATTATGAGCCTCAGTGGCGGTGTCATGGGCTACTGCTCCACCAACGGGGAGTTTCCAAACCCCATGACCCCCAACAACGACTGGTCGAGTCACATCGCCATGAGCAACGCGGTTAACATGTACGGCGAGTCCCAGATGATTGAAACCGCTGCCCACGAATTCGCCCACGCGATTCAGAACGCCTACGACGCATCGTCGGGAAGCTGGTTCAAGGAGAACACCTCAACCTGGTCCCAGAACGCCGTTTTCGACACCAATCATTACGCCGATTACATGAAAAGCGGCGAGAACTGCCTGCGCCGCCCCTGGTACGACATCCGCAGCGGCGCCATGTACCATTACGGCGCCACCCCATGGCCCATGTACATGCAGTACCGAACCGGGGGTTCTGTCGACGCCCTTCTCCTGGTCTGGGAGAATTGCGCCGCAACCTGGGGAAACAATGTGCTTGATGCCATTGACGAGGCCGCAACGGAGTACGGCGCCGATTTCATAACCTGGCTTGCGGAGTACACCTGGTGGCGCTGGTTCACCGGACTGAGAGCCGATGACAATCACTATCCCTACGAAGAGGCATCCCTCTGGAACCCCGGGGCCTTTTTCTTCAGTTACCACAACATCACCAGCCTCCCTGCATCGGTCGACCAGGGTGTCTACGCCCCGAAAACCTACGGTCACCACTGGATACCCATCAACGTCGAAGCCTACCAGGGCTGGATCAACCTCAGCTTCAACGGCAGAAACGGCTTCCAGTGGCTGATCGGTGTAATCAGAACCCGTAACGACGGCACCGACGATTTCTACTGGACCATCGTCGACAACCCGGAATCCACCCTGGAATGGGGTGTTGAAACCACGGGATGGGACATGGTCATCGTGTTCCCCCAGCCCATCCAGTTCACCACACTCACACTCAACTACGAAATGGACATCACCCACACCACCGGCATCGAGGGAGTTGAACCCGCCCCCGAGTTTCTTCTCGAAGCCGGAAGCAACCCCTTCCGGGGCAGCGGCGTTTTGAATGTAGCTCTTCCACAGGCAGGCTATACCACCATCAATGTCTACAACGCCGCGGGACGAATGGTTCAGAACATCACCGCAGGAGAGCTGCCCGCCGGACAATCAGTCGTAAACTGGGATGCCACAAACCTTGAGAGCGGAACTTACTTCGTACGCCTTACCGGCGCAGGTGGTGGAGTAACCTCAAGGGTGACGGTTCTTAACTGACCCGGGGGGGCTTTGCCCCCCCATTTTTCCGAAGGGAGTGACGATTTGAGAATGGCAATCCTGATGGCTCTTACCATGCTGGCCTCCACGGCCTTTTCCGGAACCGTATCTGGCCGGATCATGGCCGCGGCGGAAGCGGGAGAGCTGACCCAAGATGAAACCGCGCTCTATCTCACCTGGAGCATCGTCAGCCCCGAAAAGCTCCCGGAAGCCTTCACAACAGGCACAGAAATCGAGCGTTGCGCAACACCCGCCGCCCTCGAAGCGGAGAGACTGCTGGAGCATGTTTCCCCCGCAGTGGCGGAAGAGGTTCGCCGGGGTCTTGCCAGACCCGGTTTCAGCGGCCCGCCCATCAGTTTCATCTCACCGGGCGACCACTTCCGGATCCACTACACCACCCAGGGCATCGACGCGGTAACCGAGGCGTTCGCCAATGAAGTGGCACTGGCAGCCGACCTTTCATGGCAGGTTCAGTGCGACGACATGAAGTACCATATTCCTCCTTCGGACCAGGGAATGGGGGGCTGCCACCGCTACGACATCTATATCAAGAACATTCCATACATGGGCTACTGCACCCACAGCGGCGAATACAAGCCGCCAGATTCCACGCAGAACGCCTCCGCCAGCCATATCGTCATAAGCAACACCCTCAACTCCGATCACATCAAGGTAACCGTAGCCCATGAGTTTCAGCACGCGGTTCAGTTCGCCTACGATTTTGCCGAAGGCGTATGGTTCATGGAGAACTGTGCGGTGTTCATGGAGGAAATGGTCTACCCCGACATAAACGACTACATGAGCTACCTCGGCGGCGGTGACAACCCGATTCGCAAGCCCTGGTGGGACATCCGTTCAGGATCCAGCAACCTTTACTGGTACGGCGGAGTCACCTGGGCGTTCTTCATCTGGCAGAGAAACGAAGTTGAAGCGGTCAGACTGGCCTGGGAAGAGTGTGCGGCGGTTCCCGGCAACAACGCTCTCGGTGCCATTGATGAGATGTTCAAGCACTATGGTATGGACTTCGAACAGGGTTTCATGGAGTACGGTTTCTGGCGCTGGTTCGTGGCCTCCAACTGGTATGACGGTGGTATGTACTTCGCCGAGGCCGCCCAGTGGCCCGGAAACCCGTTCTTCTTCAGCTTCCACAATGTCACCACGATTCCGTTTTCCGGAGACCAGGGAGTTTACCCTCCTGAAAGCTTCGGCATTCACTGGATCAGGGTGAACCTGGCCAACTACCAGGACGGATGGGTCAACTTCAGTTTCGACGGAAGAGACAACATGATCTGGAAGGTCGGGGCCATACTGTGGAACACCTCCGGCGCTTCCCAGTGCGCCTGGTACGATGCGGAGTACCCCTCGGGCACCGCTTCCGTTTCCGTTCCCACAACCGGGTGGGACTACGTCATCTTCTATCCCGCCGTGCTTACCCAGAGCGGGCTCGCCAAGAACTACACCTTCGACATCACCCACTCCCTGGGAATCGCGGAAGGAAACCCGCTCCCCGAACCGATGCTCTCCGTTGCGGCAAACCCCATGGCTCCCGGCGGCACCGTAACCTTCAGCATGCCCGAGGCGGGAGTGGTCAGGCTTGCCCTCTTCGATCTCTCGGGCCGCAAGGTTTCCACACTGGCGCAGGGCTCCATGCCCGGAGGTTCGCACACTGTGGGGATCAGCGACGACCTGGCGACGGGCACCTACTTCCTTACGCTCAGCCATTCCAATGGTGTTGAGACCATCAAGGTTGTAGTGGCCAGGTAAGCCACCTGCTTTTCTGTGAAGGCGCCCATCCACGGGCGCCTTCCGTTATATTCGGCGAATGCTGGTGAAAACACTTGCGTTCGCTGTGCTTCTTTCGGCCCTGTCCGGGTGCGGTCCCGAATCCCGGGAGCGGGTACTTCTTTTCAACCCCTCCCGAAAAACGATGGTGGTTGTGGAAATGACTGAAACAGCTGCCCCGGAGCAGACCAGCGGCTTCTCCTGGTGTTACTTCGTCACTGAGGGTGAACCAGCCATGATATCCGCGGACAGTCTGCTTCTCTCCGCTGACGCGGGGGGAATGCTGCTGATCGTGGTGGACCAGGAAGCGGTCAGAGCCCCCTTCGGTGAGAGACAGCATTTGTTCATTGGCACTGACGGATTGCATCGACCGGTATCGATTACCCCCGAAGGCCTCGCTGTCGAACTCTCCGCTCTGGAGCTTACTCCCGACCACTCCGGACAGACGGTCCTGTTGGGCCTCATGGACAAGTACAGGCCGGATATGGTTTATCTTTCAATGCCGCAGCCCGATACAGATTCCGTCAATGGAATTCTCAGCTTCTGGAGTGCATTCGCTCCTGCCCGGGATATTCGCTTTATCGCCTACTCCCCTCCGTCAGAGTTCTCCCGGGGCTGGTGCGTGGTGAGCTGGCGGGGACTTGATACAGACTACATTCCCGGACTTACATTTGCGGGATTCATGAAAACCGTGGCAATCCTGGCGGGCCTTCCGTGTGACTTGTCGGTGTCTACCGGTGTCCCCGCAGCATCCATTCTAATGGAGTGACAATGAAACTAAGGAAACTGGTGTGTATCGTAATTGACTGGGGCGTCTCTCTGAATATGCCACCGGTTCGCCTCGCCGCGCTGTTCGCCGCGACGGTAATCATCAGAAACCTGCTGGAGGCCGCCTCCATGGGAGTGCTGTTCGAGGCTCCCGCATTCTATTTCCATTTCCCTGTCGCGTATGTATTCCCAATGCTGGGACTGGTGGCGCTGATGCATTCGCTAAGCGGTTTTCCACTGTGGAAGCTGCTGAAGCTCATGATCATCACCTGGACCCTCACCCTGCTTCCCCCGATCATCGATCTTATCATGGGGGTGGAATGTGACATCGGCTACTTTCCCCTGCAGAAGGACAACGCTCTATGGTTCCTCACGAACTTCTTCAACCCGACGGTTTCACTGAAGGGAACCACGGCGGGAATCAGGATCGAAGCCTTCCTGGGCTGTGTTCTTGCCGGTGTTTTCACATGGTGCGTGTCGAACAGACTGCGGATACTCCGGGGAGTGATCACCACCGTTGCCTTCATGCCTGTTTTTCTTGTTTTCTTCACATGGCCATACCTGGTTCAGATCATCGGGGAAGCATACTTCCCCCTCAGGGAGACAACACAGAGATTTCTGGAGTGGCGGGTCTTCACCGAGGCTCCGCTCTACGGCACGACACATTTCACGGTCTTCATCATCGACATGATTCCGGTGACCTTTCTGGCCGCCTGGTTTATCAAAAGGCTGAAACCATCGCAATGGATCCCTGTTCGGAATTCATCATCGGGTTTTCACGCAGGCGCGGCGACAGCACTGGCGGGAACCATCACCGCCTTCGCCGCCTCCTCTTCCGGCGGGCTGACCTTCGCGGACAGCGTGAGCCTTTTCGGCGCACTGACGGCATGCATCTGGATCCTGGCATCAGCTTCTCTTTCGGGCACCTTTAAAACAAGCGCCATGGTAACGGGTTTCCTGCTGGCCTGGGCCTCGGGCTGGAATACATTCGTGGCCCTTTCCCTGGCGGTGTCTCTGCTTCATCTTCCCGGCCCCGGTCGAATCCGCAGGGCACTGGCTTTCCCGGTTCTTTTCTTCGCGGCCCTGTCCCCCGCCGGTTTCCCTGTGGTAACACTTCCTTTCATTATTCCGGCTTTCCTTGCTCTTCTGGTCGGGGTTTTTTCCTGCGGCGGGAAGGGCTGGATACTTGTGTCCGCTCCCATGCTTTTTCTTTCGGTGCTTGTGCCTGTGAATGGCCTTGGAAGGGGAATGATACAGGGGCTGGAGAGGCAAACCGATTCTCTCTTTCGAAGCGGAATGTTCACCCACGCCCACGCTTCCGCCACAACCATCGCCGCTTCCGGAGGCGGCTTCAGTACCCTGGCCAGAACTGCATCCCTCTCCGGAATGACAAGCCGGGCCCAATGGGCCTACCGTGTGGGAACCGCCCTGGGTGATTCATCGCCGGCCATGAAGAGAGTCGGCATTAATCTGGCTTATGTCATGGGCGACAGCAGTCTGCTATGGAACAGAACCATGGATTACATCGAATCCGGACGAGGGGACGCGGGGTTTGCCATGGACATGGTAGCCCAGCTGAGCACAAACCGCGGAGACATAAGCTTCCTTTCCAGATCCCACGCCATGATGGGTTTGAGCGACAGGCTTCTGATCCTCTACTCCCGGGCGTATCTTGCACAGGGTGATTCCACAAGAGCCGTATCCCATGCCATGGCCGCTGTCTCCTCGCAAAGAGCGTCACCCGCAGCCTGGGCCTGGGCAGTGGAGCTGGCGGGCATCACCGGAGGAGATTACGATTCTCTATTCGTGGAAAGCAGAAACTGGTACCATTTTTCCCTGGAGATCGCTCTGGCAAGGCTGAATGCCGGAATCGTCACTCCATCCCCGCCGGATATGGAGAATCTTCTGGAGCGGTGCCTGGTACTTTATCCACACAATGTGTCGGTTCTTGAAACCGCGTCGGCCTGGCACCTGGCCTCGGGTAATGCGGATCTTGGGCTTGAAATGGCTCTCAGGGCTTTGGCCGCACAGATGATTCCCCGCGAACGAACATTCCTTCTGGCAATTCGGGCGGCGGAATCCTCCGACAGACCGGACATCGCAGACGCTTGCGAGGAATACGCAAGGGGCGTTCTGCGATGATCCCCGGGGCTTCCTTTCCGGCCTATATTTCATCATAACACCAAGGAAATCAGTGGGGAGATTTGCTTTCAGCATGAGAAACGGAGAGAACATGTCCATATTCACCGCAATAAACGACTTTTTCGGCAGAGTGGCCAGACTTGTGAAGGGTGGGGGGGAGGAAGCACTCGCCAAACAGAAACAGCAGGGGAAGCTCTCCGCCAGGGAAAGACTGGATGGAATACTGGACCAGGGCAGTTTCTTTGAAACCGACCTGTTTGTAGAGCACAACGCAACTGATTTCGGAATGGACAGAAAGAAGCTTGCCGGCGACGGAGTGGTTACCGGCTTTGGAAAAGTCGACGGAAGGCCGGTTTCCATATTCGCCCAGGATTTCACCGTGGCGGGAGGATCGCTGGGCAGGGCTCACGCTGGAAAAATCGTCAAGATCATGGATGCCTCCATGAGTCGAAAGATACCACTCATAGGCATCAACGACTCCGGCGGCGCCAGAATTCAGGAAGGGGTGGATTCCCTCTGCGGGTACGGCGACATCTTCTACCGCAACACCCGACTCAGCGGGGTAGTGCCCCAGCTCTCCCTTATTCTCGGGCCATGCGCAGGCGGAGCGGTCTACTCCCCTGCCCTGACAGACTTCGTGTTCGTTGTGAACAAGGTGTCCAACATGTTTATCACCGGACCCCAGGTAATCAAAGCTGTTCTGGGCGAGGAAATCAGCCAGGAAGAACTCGGTGGAGCGATGACCCAGGCATCAATCACCGGAAACGCCCATTTCTACGCGGAAAGTGAGGAGGAAGCATTCGCCCAGATCAGAAGGCTTGTCTCCTTCCTGCCATCCAACTGCCTGGAAGCGCCGCCGAAGGTCAAGTCGGAGGAGCCGGCCAAACCCATGAAGGATGAGATAGTACCCGGAGAGAGAAGAAAAGCTTTCGACGTTCAGGACGTTATTCGGGGAGTCGTTGACAGATCGGACTTTCTCGAAGTTCACAGACACTACGCGGGTAACATTGTGGTCGGTTTCGGGCGACTCGCGGGGAAAACCGTTGGCATCATCGCGAATCAGCCCAGAATACTTGCCGGCGTTCTTGATGTGAACGCTTCGGACAAAGCCGCGCGGTTCATCAGGTTCTGCGACTCGTTCAGCATTCCCCTGCTCACCTTCGTGGACACGCCGGGTTATCTGCCTGGAATAGACCAGGAACACGCGGGGGTTATCCGGCACGGAGCCAAACTCCTCTATGCCTACAGCGAAGCCAGGGTTCCCAAACTGACGGTCATCATGCGCAAGGCCTACGGCGGCGCTTACATAGCCATGTGCAGCCGACACCTGGGCGCAGACTTCGTGATGGCATGGCCCACCGCTGAAATCGCCGTAATGGGTTCCGAAGGTGCTGCCAATATTATCTTCCGCAAGGAGATAATGGAAAGCTCCGATCCCGAGGCGACCAGGGCGGCAAAGGTGAAGGAGTACGAAAGCAAGTTCGCGAATCCCTATGTTGCCGCTGCCCGGGGATATGTTGACGCAATCCTGCCACCATCGGCAACCCGGAAAGCCCTGATTGAGGCGATGGATTTTGCCGGCGGGTCCGATCCTGGCAACTCATTCCGCCGTCACGGCAACATCCCCCTGTAAGAGAGGCGCATCATGGCGGATAAACTGATCATAGACGACACCGGCTACGAAACCGTGATTCCGGAGAACGCTCTGAGGAAGCACCTCTACCACGACCCGGAAGAGGTGAAGGCCTTCATACCCGGAACAATCGTCGGTGTGGTGACAAAGGTTGGCGCCAGGGTGAAGGCTGGTGAAACCCTTCTTCTTCTGGACGCGATGAAAATGCACAACGAAGTCTGCTCACCGGTCAACGGCATTGTGACCGAACTTTCAGTCTCGGTGAACGACAGGGTGGACAAGGGTCAGCTTCTGGCAAGGGTGAAAAAGGGATGAGGGAAAGGCGGCCCGTTTCAGGCCGCCTTTCTTCAAGTTATCGGTGATTTACTGACGACGAAGCTGTTCCGCCTTCTCCATAGCCTGAATTGCCTGCTGTCTGCGACCAAGGCGACTGTAGGTGGAGGCCAGATAGTCGTAATACATGGCGTTTTCGGAATCGTACTGAATTGCCATAAGAAGGGCTTCCAGGGAAGCCTGATCCCTCTCGAGCCTGCTGTAGTTCACGAACACCATGTAATGAAGGTTTGACATCTCGGAGGAAGACAGCCCCTGAATGCCCATCGCCTGGTTCAATATGGCCAGGGATTGCTCGTAGCGCTCCAGCAGAACATTGGCATGGGCCATTGTTGCCAGCAGATCGTAGCTGTCCCCTATGAGACCTCTGCTTTCTTCAAGCTGGCCAAGCGCTTCTTCGTAGCGTTCCATCTCAAGCAGCGCGAACCCTCTGGTGAGCATCACGGCCCCCCGCATTTCACGGGACTCTTCAGCTGTTATCCATCCTTCGTCTTCACCTTGCAGAATGGCCTGTTCGGCGTCGTCGTAGACCTGAAGAGCCTGGTCGAAAAGCCCCTGAACAAGAAGAAGTTCGGCTTTTGTTTCCAGAAGGTCGGGGTTCATGGGGTCGAGGGCGAGACCAGCCTCGAGAATGGCCATCGCTCTATCGGCGTGGGCGGCTTTCTCCTGCGGATCTTCAGCACGGAAGTAAAGGCTTTCAAGTATTCTGGCGGAGTTGTAGCTGGAAAGCACTGCCCCTGAAAGAACCCTGTAGTACTCGTTCTCAAGGAAGTCGTAACGGGCGGGGTCGGTTTCCCGGCCCATTTCAGCCTCGATTTCTCCTATCATTACCGCTGCCAGCCGGAAGGCTTCATCGAACAGGTTCAGGGCTTCCGGAACCTCGCCCAGGTTAAGCTGGATGTCGCCAAGCATCTGGGGAAACTCGGGGCGCTTCGGGGAAATGCTCATACCGGTTTGGAGCATTTCCAGTGCACCGTCGGTGTCGTCCTGGCTGAAACGGGCGTTGGCGGTGTTATAGAATACCGACCAGAAATCGCCGATCTCTTCCGCCCGGGAAGGATCTATCCTGTAGGCTTCGGCGAAGGCCAGGGCGGAGTTTTCCCAGTCGCGGGTGAAGCTGTGAGCTCGGCCCTTCCAATACCATACATCGGCGTTGTTGGCTTCCGGTCCGGCGAGTACGCTGTCTGCGAGGTGGATGGCCCTGGCGTAATCGCCATTCTGTATGTGTACCTTGATACCTGTGACCGCCGGGGATGAACACCCCAGAATAAGAAGAGAAAAGACGACAACCGACAGGATTGCTTTTGCAGACAAATTAATCCTCCGTTTCCAGGAAAATGCGGGATTGCATATGTTGTTGTTGGTTTGAAAAAGACTATGTAATCTTGCCGCTTCGCTGCTTCAAGTCAACACCGGGGGGTTGACCTTCGGCGGTTTACGATGCAGAATCCATGCCCCACGGGAGGTTCTAAATGGCAGTATTCGCAGGCACAGCGGTTTGGGTGCTTTCTTCGCTTCTCTACTCATCATGCGGGCTGAACGGGTCTGATCAGCCTGCCGCGGGGCATGAACGCACCGCCAATGTCTGTACGGATAGGCAGATGGTGGTCTTTCAGGAGAACGGCAGAGAGGCAAACCTCGCTCTGGTCTCTACCGGGCGCCCCCCCTACTTCTCCACCCCACGAGGAGAGTTCCGGGTGCAGTACAGGCTTCGGAACCCCATGTCCAGCACCTATCTTGTTCGCATGCCCTATTGGGTGTGCATTGAACCCAGCGGCGCGTACGGCTTTCATCAGGCCAACGGAATCGCCGAATCCCGGCTGGGTGAACCCCTCTCCCACGGCTGCATACGCCTGGGAAGGTTCACGGCAAAATGGGTTTACTCCTGGATGCCCAACGGAGCCGGGGTAACCATTCACTGAAGCCTGTCGCTCAGCTTCCTCAGTTTCTGGGCGCAGGAATCCGCCATTACCAGAGTTGCGTTCTCCGTGCAGACCACAGACACATTGGAGAGGCCCATGACCACCGTGAGTCTTCCGGTGGTGTCGTAAACAAGCACGTTTTCCGAGTCCTCCATCACGGCCTCGCCTCTGGAAACCCCGGCATCCCGGGCTCCGGGCCAGTCTCCTATGTCACTCCATCGAAACGAGGCGGGTACGACCGCGGCATTCCCGGCCTTTTCCATTACCCCCACATCCACCGATTCCGAGGGAAGCATGCTGAACCGATCAACTCCGGGTTCGCTGCACCCTCCGAGCTGCTTCAGTCCTTCGGACAGCTCCGGCATGTGCAGAGCGATTGCTGCGAGAATCTCAGATACTCTCCAAGCAAAAATCCCTGCATTCCAGAAATATCCACCGTCTTCCAGATACTTTCCCGCTGTAGTGGCATCGGGCTTCTCCTGGAAGGAATCCACACCGTACACTCCGGGGAGCAGCTCACTGCCCTTGCGAATGTAGCCGTAGCCGGTGGCGGGCGAATCCGGAGGTATCCCCATGGTCACCAGCAAACCCTTTTCAGCGGCCCGAAGGGCCAGGGTGGCGGTGTTTTCAAACTCGCGGGCCGGTTCAACCCAGTGATCACTGGGGGCCACCAGCATCGCGGATTCACCGTGACCTCTGTCGTTCAGGACCGCTGCCGCCCATCCGATGCATGGGGCGGTGTTCCGGGCCACCGGTTCCAGAAGCAGATTGTCCGGGGAAAGCCATGGAAGCTGCCGCAGAACCAGGTCGCGGTATTCCACGCCGGTTACCACCATTACATTCTTCCTGCCGCACAGGGCAGCGAGCCTGTCCGCGGTGAGCTGAAGCATGGTACCGCCGGGAAGCAACCCGAGGAACTGCTTGGGCATCTTAACCGTGGAAAGGGGCCAGAATCTGGTTCCCCGGCCTCCGGCCATGATTACTCCAAAAACCTTCATCCGGTAAACACCACCTTCCACGATCCCGGAGGGGCGTGAAACCTTCCCCCCGCCCCGTCGGAAACATGGCAGGCACCCTCATCCCCGGTGAAGAGAATTTCCCACGGTCCCAGGTTCGCAGGTCCCTGAACACGCTCCAGTGTGTAGTCACCACCATGGATCACCGGACCCTGGGAAAACTCAGGCCTTCCGTTCCTTGCCCAATCAATTGAATCCAGTGCCTGATCCTTGTGCAGCATCCTGTGCCTCCCCAGGGTATCGGTTCTGTTCCAGTCCCAAAGGCGGTATGTCACATCGCAGTTGAGCTGAACCTCGAGGACGGACAGACCGGCTCCGAGGGAATGCACGGTACCCGCCGGGAGGTGCAGTGTCATGCCGGGAAAGGCTTCAAGCCTCTCCAGCAGTTCCGCGGCATTTCCGGCGTCCAGCGCGGTAGCGAAACTGTCTCTGTCCACACCGGAAACAATCCCCGCCAGGATGGTTCCGTGACCTTCCAGAACAGCCCAGGTTTCGTCCTTCCTGGGATAACCGCCATCGTAGCCGGGGTGAACCTGAATTGACAGATCCGAACCCGTGTGCAGGGTTTTCACGACAAGGGGAAACCTTGTATCCGACCAGATGGATGCCAACTCCAGCGGACTGCCACCGGACAGGGGGTTGAGAAGTGTAGAACCTTCAGGATCATCGTACACCCACCATACTTCGCCGACTCCGCCGGGAAGAGATCCCCAGGGCCTTTTCACCTCCCGGGGAACGCATCGGTAGATCACAATCCCTCCCTCGCCATTCGGACAAACTCACGGATCATCACGGAGCCCGTCCCGTCTCTTTCAGGGTGCCACTGCACCGCGATCACCAGACCGTCCTTCGACTCCATGGCCTCCAGGATGCCATCGGAACTCCTCCCCGTCTCCCGATAACCCGGGGGGAGCGACTCCAGCGCCTGGTGGTGAACACTGGACACCATTGGCCTTTCGCCCAGAAGCCGGTGAACGGTTGAACCGGAAACAAGGTGAACCCGGTGAGGACCGTTCTCGTGATCCAAAGCGCCGGGAACCGACGAGGCAATGTCCTGGATCAGGGGAGTCCCCTCCGCCACCGCGGCCAGCTGCATCCCAAGGCATACGGCCAGGATGGGGATCTTCGCCGCCCTGGCCTCCCGGTACAGCTCCATCTCCCAGAGAGGGCGATGTATCTCAATGGTCCGACTGCCCCGGTTCTCCCTTCCGTAAAGCTCCGGAGAGGGATCATCCCCTCCGGTCATCACCAGACCGTGAAGGCCGGAAACGGCATCCCGAGGCGGCATCCCCTGAACGGGCAGCAGCCCCGATGGAACTGCATCAAGCCCGTCAAACAACCTGCAGTAGCTGCGGTTCAGTGTGAACTTCCACTCTCCGTGGGTAACGGCCCGTTCCGGAGGGTTTGCCTCCCAGTACATTGTGATTCCAATCCTGGTCATTACAGTGCAGCCATTCTCTCAAGGGCTTCCCGGGCCGGGGCAACAAGCCCGGGATGAACATGAACTCCGGTATCATGGCTTTTCAGAGCCATAAGAACCATCTCAGGCGTGGCTTTTCGCATGTCAGGGCAAGTGATTCCTCCGGCTGAGACGAACTCCCGGTCAGGAAAAAGGCTGGTGAGACGGTTCAGCATCCCTTCCTCGGTGCCTATGATGAAACGCCCCAATGACGACTGGGATACGAAGCTTATCATTCCCCCGGTTCCCAGAACCCGGTCCGCCTCCCGGCGGAACACCGGAGGAGTTTCAGGATGAACCAGTACCGCCGCGTCAGGCCAGGCGGCCCTGGCCCTGCGCAGATCCCTGATATCCGCGCCCGAGTGGGCGTGGCAACCTCCCGGCCAGGGGATTACCTGCTTCCGCGAGTTTTCAGCGGCATACTCGGCAAGATTCCTGTCCGGGCCGAACAAAACCTTCGGGGACGGAGCGGCATTCACCACCGCCACTGCATTGGCGCTGGTGCAGCAGGCCCAGCTTTCCGCCTTCACATCCGCCTCGGAGTTCACGTATGTGACAAGCACCGCCCCGGGATGCTCGCTCTTCCACAACCTGGCGTCTGCTCCGTTCATGCACGCCGCGAGAGAACAGTCCGCCCCGGGCGCAACCAGCCTCACAGTGGTTTCCGGAGAGAGAATCTTGGCTGTCTCCGCCATGAATCTAACACCACAGAATATCACCAGCGGCGCCCGGGCATCCCTGGCGAACCGGGAAAGCTCAAGACTGTCGCCCACGGTGTCCGCCAGATCCTGAATCTCCTGAGGCTGGTAGCTGTGAGCCATGATAACCGCTGAAAGCCTATTTTTGCATTCGAGAATCTCAGCCAAGACCTCTTTCATGCCCCGGTAACCTTTCTTATTGTCCCCGCGCCCATCACAGTGTTCTCTCTGTAGAAAACCGCGGTCTGTCCAGGGGCTACGGCCATCTGGAGAGAACCGAACTCCACTCTGAACCCTGATGCCCCTGAAGTGACCAGCGCAGGTGCCGCCCTGTGTCTGGATCGTACCTGAACCCGGGCACTGAAAGTGGCTTCCCCGGGGAAATCGAGATCGTTGACTCCGGTGACCGTACAACCCCGGGCCGCAAGGTGTTTCCATTCACCGAGCACGAGCCTGTTTGCCAGGGGTTCAAGGCGAACCACGTACATCTTCACTCCGTGTGCTCCGATTCCCCTGCGTTGCCCTACAGTGTAATCCCCAAGCCCGTAGTGCCTCCCGAGCAGGTCTCCGTCAACAGATACCATATCACCAGGCCTTCCCCCTCTCTCGAGGTTGAAACACAGGTCCTGGCTCTCCTTCTCGATGAAGGGAAGACCGGTTTCAACAACCATGCTTCTGACTCTGGTCTTCTCCAGTTCGCCCAGTGGAAACCCGCAACGGTTGAGTATGCAGCCGGGAACCATGCCCAGAAAATAGCTCTGATCCTTTGCGGAGTCGGCGCCCCTGGTCAGCCTGTTGTTCTGATAACCGGCATAGTGCCCTGTAACAAGGGTTTCCCCGGGATCAAGAATTTCATGAGCAGTTGCGAGTTTCAGCCCGGCGTTGCAGAGCACGCAGGGATTGGGAGTGAGCCCCGCGGCATACGCTTCTTCCGACGGCTTCCGCACCCTTTCAGCAAACGCCTTTTCCGCATCCGCAACAAGCAGGGAAACACCCAGTGATTCTGCGGACTTCACCGCGGCAATCGGCGGCCCCTTTCCCCTTGTGTCAACGAACACCGCCCGCACACCTTCAAAGTTCCGAAGAGACAACATCATTGCGGCGGTGGAATCCACGCCCCCGGACAAGCACACAAGAGCCCTACGCACCGAACTTTTCAAGCCTTCCCGCCGACGCCAGCATAAGCGGCATCAGGTCTGTCGAGGCAACAGTTCCCACCGCTCCGCTTGCGGCCTGGCGCTCGGTAAAGGAGTCGTTCCATCCAACTCTCTGAAAGCCGCCGTGAAGCAGCAGGGGTACCGGATGCCAGCTGTGCTGCTTCATGGGGCAGGGCGTGCTGTGATCGCCGGTGATCAGCACCACGTCGAAACCCGGCTCAAGCAAAGCCGGAAGAGCCCGGTCGAAATCCTCAAGAGCCGACATTTTCCGCTTCCAGTCCCCGTCCTCTCCGGCACTGTCTGTGTACTTGAAATGAAGAAAAACGAAATCGTGGCCAGCGGAAAGGGCTTCGGAAACCGCCTTCGCCTGCCCGGAAAGGTCAGCGGGAGAGGGATTGGAAATGGTCATTCCCAGCAGCGATGCCAGGCCCCTGTACATGGGGTAGACCGCCACAGCCGCAGGATTCAGTCGAAACCGCTCTCCAAATCGGGGATACTCCCTGTTCACGGATATCCCCCGCAGCAGTATTCCATTGGCCCTGTCCCGGTTCTTCAGCATTCCTTCAGCCTGTACCAGGAACTCGCTCACCACGGAAGCAGTGTGCTCACACTCCCGGGAGGGGGAAACAACAGGTTTCGGCTTGAGTCCCTCGGCTCCGGGATCAGTGTCGTCAAGACCGTCATGCAGGTCTTTCCCGCGAAACACAACTCCCGCCCGATGCTCCCTGACGGGTCTCACCATCACTTCCACACCGGGAATTGTAATGTCATCAAGCATTTCAGCCAGAACCGAGCTTTCTTCAGTAGAAATCCTTCCAGCCCTGCGATCGATGATGATACCCTGTTCATCCAGGGTGCAGAAGTTGATTCTTGCGGCAAGATCCCCCATTCTGAGTGGAAAGCCGATTCCCAGAACCTCCAGAACCCCCCGGCCTATCAGATTTGACACGGGATCGTACCCGAAAAGAGCCATATGAGCAGGCCCGCTTCCCGGGGTGATACCCTGGGCTACTGGAACATGCTGACCCAGGGCGCTGTTTCCGGCGAGGCGGTCAAGATTCGGTGTGCGGGCGGCTTCCAATGGAGTGCGTCCGTCCAGTTCGGGAACACTCACATCACCAAGCCCGTCCAGCACCGCCAGCAGAATGCTGCCTCCCCTGGAAAGCGCAAGGCTTTCCGCAAGTTCAGCCGATCTTGTCATTGGGTTTCCTCCCTGAAGCAAACGCCGTGGCCCGATACAACTTCTCCGGCCAGGAACGGTTTCTCGCCGTTCTCAGCCAGAACCCCCATTACCACCCCGGGCTCGGGGGTCACCAGAAGGAAGCCCGCTCCCATGTTGAAGGCGCGGCGCATCTCACCGGGTTCGATAGCCCCCTTCCGGGCGATGAGATCGAATATCGGCGGAACCGGCCATTCTCCGCTCATCACCGCTCCAAGGCCACTGGGAAGGATTCTTCCCAGGTTTCCCGGGATTCCACCCCCGGTGATATGGGCCATCCCGGAACAGAGCCCCGTCTCCAGCAGCGGAAGAACAGCTTGAAGATAGCTTCTGTGTACCGCAAGCAGGGACTCGCCAAGAGTTGAACCGGAAAGTTCCGAAGGTTCCGAGCACAGGGAGTAGCCGGCAACTTCGAGGAGAACCCTTCTCGCAAGGGAGTAACCGTTGGTGTGAAGGCCAGTGGAGGGAAGGCCGACGATACCGTGCCCCGCCTGTACCCGGCTTCCGTCTATGATCCTTTTTCGATCAACTACACCCACGATTGTTCCCGCAACATCGTAATCTCCCGGGCTGTAAAAACCGGGCATCTCTGCGGTTTCGCCACCAAGCAGCACGCAATGGTTTTCCAGGCAGGCCCGGGCCATTCCGGTGACTATGGAAGCGGCGGTGCCGGCGGAAAGTGTTCCGCAGGCGATGTAGTCCAGAAAGAACAGGGGCGAAGCTCCCTGTACAAGAATATCGTTCACACAGTGGTTCACCAGGTCGGCGCCAACCGTGGAAAAGTCTCCGGCCATGGAGGCCACCTTCAGCTTGGTGCCGACACCGTCGGTGCTGGCCACCAGAACCGGGCATTCCATCCGGGGAAAATCTGCCCGGTAGAGCCCTCCGAAATGGCCGAGATCAGAAAGAACACGGTCGTTAAAGGTCTTTCTTACCTCGGATTTCATCAGGGAGACTGCTCTTTCGCCCTCCTGAATGTCCACACCGCTCTCCTTGTAGTCCACCATCAGTCTATCCTGTTCAACTGGTTAGTAGCCAGATAGTAATCCAGCCTTCGGGTGACAGCGTCCCGGTTGATCTCCCTCAGGGCGTCGACACCGAAACCTTCTATGGCGAAGCTTGCGGTGACAGAACCGTAGCACATGGCCCGCGCGATGTTCTTCAGGTTCAGCTCTTCGCCGGTTCCCGAAAGGTACCCCAGCATTCCCGCGGCGAAGCTGTCTCCGGCGCCGGTGGGATCCACCACCTTTTCCACCGGAACCGCGGGCATCATGAAGGGTCTCTTTCCTCCCAGCACCATTGCGCCCTGGGCGCCCATTTTCACCACCACAAAACGGGGGCCTGCCTTGAGTATGCTTCTTCCGGCGTCAAACAGGTTTTTGCAGCCGGATATCTGCCTGGCTTCCGAAGCGTTCACCAGCACCATGTCTACCCTGCCCATGGCCTCGAGGACAATATCCCTCCTTCGATCGATCCACAGGTTCATTGTATCCATGGCCACCCACCGGGGGGAACGAACCTGGTCGATGACCCGAAGCTGCAGCTCGGGATCGATATTGGCAAGAAACACGCAGGGAGTTTCCCGGTAGGATTCAGGCAGTCTGGGCTCAAACCCTGCGAAAACCCCCAGCTCCGTTCTCAAAGTACGGGCGTCGCCGAAATCCGGCCCGTAAACGCCTTCCCAGCGGAAGGTCGGGCCCTGGCCAGTCACCAGTCCCTCGAGATCTATGTTTTTCGACGCCAGGAACTCCATTTCCTTCCTGGGGAAATCCGGTCCCACAACCCCAACGATCCGAATGTCATCAAGGGGGCACCCTGCAAGACCGAAATAGACAGCCGATCCCCCCAGGGAATCCTCCACCTTTCCGGCGGGAGTTGTGAGAGTGTCCAGTGCTACTGAACCGACAACAAGAAGAGACATGGAACTACCTCTACATTCTTTCCGGGGCGCTTACGCCCAGAACTTCCAAAAGGCCGAAAAGGCCCTCCCTGCAAGCCAGGCACAGAAGCATTCGCGCCCGGGTGAGGGGAATGTTCCCCTCGTCAATCACCTTGTGATGCTGGTAAAAACCGTGAAATGCCGTTGCAAGCTCTGAAGCGGTTTCAGTGATCCGGTGAGGCGCAAGGTCGGAGGCGGCATCCGCCACCCGTACCGGAAGAGCCTCAAGAAGCCGAAGAAGCTCCCTCTCCCTGTGAGCCACGAGAAGCTGGGCATCTTCAGCGGGGTCTGCATTTCGAAATCTGTCGCCGGCCAGCCTGAGAATACCCCCGATTCTGGCGAAGGCGTATTGAATGTAGTACACCGGGTTCTCCTCGGAATCCTTCCTGGCAGCTTCCAGGTCGAACTCCATGTGGGCTTCCGCCCTGCGGGTAAGGAAGAGGTAGCGGGTCACATCCGGGCTGCCCACTTCGGATACCAGGTCCCTGAGGGTGACGAAATCGCCGGCCCGGGTTGACATCTTCACAATCTCCCCGCCCCGGGCAAGGGTCACGAACTGGTGGATCACAGTTTTGAGCCTGTTTTCCACTTCCTGCTTCCCCAGCAGAGCCGAAACCGCCGCTTCCACATCCCTGCTGGTGTCGATGTGGTCACTGCCGAACACATCCACCATCAGATCGTAGCCCCGGTCGAACTTGTCGAGGTGATAGGCTATGTCCGGCATTCGATAGGTGTACCCGCCCTCGGCCCTCCGAACGACCCGGTCCTCCGGCCTTCCCAGTGCGGTCAGGGACAGCCAGACTTTCCCGGAGCCGTCGGGATCGCGATAGGTCAGCCCGGCTTTCTCCAGCCTGGCCATGGTCTTTTCCACCTGGTCCGGAATCAGTTCGCTCTCGGCAAAGTAGCGGTCGAAGGTGATCCCGAGCAGGGAAAGATCATCCCGGATAAGCTCGAAAGCTCTATTAACCGCCTCTTCCCTGAAGCGATTCCTGTCCCGGGGCCATTCCAGTGCCGGGGCGGTTTTCACAAGGCTCCGGGCCCAGTCAAGAACATACTCGCCCTGATAGCCTCCCTCCGGAATCGTCATGGCACCGCCAAGAAACTGGCAGTAGCGGGCTGCCAGGGACTCCGCAAGCCGGTCCATCTGCCTTCCAGCATCATTGAAATAGTATTCCCGGGTGACGGTCCAGCCTACCGAGGACAGAAGCCTGCAGATGGCTTCACCAAGAACAGCCTGCCGGCAGTGCCCTACTGTGAGAGGGCCGGTAGGGTTTGAGCTCACAAACTCCACCAGGGCGTTTCCCCGGGCACCGGCTTCCGAAAGCAACGCCCTGAGGCCGCTCTGGGAAAGCCGCGCCGCCGCCGAAGCCAGGTAATCCATTGAAAGGGTTATGTTCACGAACCCCGGCCCATCCACGGATACGGAGTCAACGAACGGGAGCTGCGACACTTCCCGGGCCATGACCGCCGCAATCTCCGCAGGAGGGCGCCGAAGGGTTCGTGCAAGTCCCATGGCCGCGCTGCAGCTCAGATCACCAAATGACGGTTCGGCGCTTTCCCCCACCCTTATTCCGGCGTTTTCAAGTCCGAACCCCCTATGGAGGGCCCGGGCCATCTCACCGGAGATGCTATTCCTGATCGAGAACGGGGAAATCATCCGCTCCCCCTGCTCCGTCGTCCTTGTATTCCTTGAAGGGCGCGTCGCTCCAAAGGCTTTCCAGGGAGTAATAGGCTCTTGTCTCAGCGAGGAATACATGCACTACAAAATCCACAAAATCCAGCAGAATCCAGCTTCCCTCATCATAGCCTTCGCAGTGATGCAGCTTTCTGCCAAGTCTTCTCACTTCCCTCTCGACATGGTCCGCGATGGACCTGGCCTGTATCCGTGTTTCCGCGGTGGCCAGAATGAAAACATCCATTGTCAGCGGGAACTCCGACATGTCCATGGCCCTCACACCACGACCGTGGCGCTGATGAATGGCTTCCACCACGATTTCCAGGATGTCGGGGCTTTCGTATTCTTTCGTCAAACGCTCCTCCGGTTTCAGTTTGGGGTGAAGGGCATGAAGATTCTGTTGGCAAGATCACGCCCAAGGTAAACGGAAACATCAACCTGCGGCGCACCGGCCAGGGGAATGGACCACACGATGTTGCTGTCCGGGATGCCAAGCCTTTCCGCAACCGCCAGGGCCGCCGCAATGTCCGGCAGGTGGGACACCACAACTGTTTCACTGTAGTTGAAACGGTCGGCGTCACCGGGGTTGACCGGCGCGGTGAAAAACACCGTTCCACTTCGACCCGCAAGGTATCGCTGAACCTCGCTGGCTTTGCCGGGGGTGCCTATGCCGTTGTAGACAATAACGCTGACCGTGTCCGGAACCGGTCCCGAGGCCCCGGGACCAGCGGGGACAAAGCTTTGAAAAACCTCTTCGGAGTGGGGTATGGGGGGGCTGTAGACAATGGCGAGAGTTATAGCGCATCCGGACAGGATTCCAAGAACCACCAGCCATACCCGGCTGGTTTCCCTGCGGGCGCGGTTCTTCCTCCTGCTTCTCCCCGGGGTCACCGCAGGCTCCCAAGCAGTGGCGAGAGGTTATCCCAGGCCTGTTCCAGCGACTGGGAGACCACCCTGAACCCGCAGACGGAGGTCATGAAGTTCGTGTCACCTTTCCACCTGGGAAGAACATGAAGGTGCAGATGCCCTGGAATCCCGGCACCCGCCGGGGCTCCAAGGTTCCAGCCTCCGTTGATTCCCTGGCACTTCATACCCTCCCTCAGAACACCCTCAGTTCGCTTCAGCAGATCCGTTATCTCCCGAAGCTCATCGGGAGTACCGGATGTGAAGTCGGGAAAATGCCTGTGGGGAACGATCATCATATGACCGTTGATGTATGGAAACCGATTCAGAACCACATAGCAGCATTCACCCCGAAACAGAACCAGGTTTTCCCGGTCACGCTCAGGGGGATCGCGGGAAATCCGGCAAAACACGCATTCCGGGCTTTTCGGGGAGGTTACGTACCCATGCCTCCATGAAGCCCACAATCTCTTCACGAGCCGCTCCTTACCGAACCTTCGGGAAGTGAACAATCCACCCTGGCATTGTCCACCACACAGAAATCCCCCAGTCTGGCCGAGGAAGAGATGAAGGATGCGCCTGAAACCCTGCAGTGCCTTCCTATGAGGGCCCCGGGTTCCACAACCGCGGTATCCTCGATCCAAACTCCATCCGGGTCGGGAATAATCACGCCGGAGAGAAGCAGTTCTTCAACAACCCTGCGCTTCATGGCCCGGGTACACTCGGCAAGATGCAGGGGGTCGTTGACTCCCCGCACTTCCAGCCATTCGGATGCGGGTTGAGCAGTAACCCCGAGCCCCATGGATATGGCCACCTCCACCGCGTCGGTGAGGTAGAACTCGCCCTGGGCGTTGTGGTTCCGAATCTCCGAAAGAAGCCCGGGAAGGTTCCCGGCGGCGAATACCATGATGCCGGTGTTGATCTCTCCGCACCTCCGTTCGTTCTCGGAAGCATCCTTGTGCTCGACGATTCGCATCAGAGAACCGTTCTTTCCTCGAATAATCCTGCCGTAACCGGAAGGATCCGGCGGAAAAGCGCTGAGTACCGTCAGTGCTGCATCGTGGTGCCGCCTTGAGTCAACGAGGGTGAGAATGGTTTCCCTGCGGAGAAGCGGCACATCTCCCAGCAGCACCAGGACCTCCGATGCCTCTTTCAGAACGGGCATGGCGCACTGCAGTGCATGGGCCGTTCCCCTTTGGGGCTCCTGAATCACCCAGGATACGCCGGCATCGGAGAGCAGCGGGATGACAAGCTCACTGTGGTGACCCACCACGGCGGTGACTCCGTGGCAGCCTCCTTTCATGGCGGTTTCCGCCACCCGGAGAACCATGGGCTTACCGAGAACCGGATGAAGCACCTTGGGAATCGGTGATTTCATCCGGGTTCCCTTCCCCGCCGCAAGGATTACTCCGTGAAGCATTCAGAGAACCCGGGGCAAACTGTTGTGATCATCGGCGACCACCACCACCGGCGTCGGCGGGGTTTCCTTTGAGGTATCCACCAGAACATACTGGAGGATGATCACAAGATCGCCCGGCGCGCACAGGCGTGCAGCGGCGCCGTTTATGCAGATGATACCGCTGCCGGGATCACCCTCAACCACATAGGTTTCAAATCTGGCGCCGGTGGCGATACAAGCCACGACCACCTGCTCTCCCGGCATGATGCCCGAGAGATCAAGCAGGTCACGGTCGATGGTAATGGAACCCACATAGTTCAGGTTCGCTTCAGTAACCTTCATCCTGTGAAGCTTGGCTCCAAGAAAAGTTCTCAGCATTCCTTCCTCCGAGGTAAACCGGGTGGAAAAACGGGGATGTTGTCTATCAGTCTGGTGTTTCCGGCTTGAACAGCGGCGACAAGCCGTAGCGGCGAATCGAGGCGTTCCACCGGCTCTAGTGTCTCCGGGTCAACCGTCTCAATGTATGAGAGAGAAAGAAGCGGAGCACCGGAAAGAACATCAATGGCCATGGCCTTCAGGGCTGCGGTATCGGTAACCCCTGCCGACGCCCCATCCGCGGCGGTTTTGAGGCTCCGGTAGAGGCACGCGGCCTGTTTTCGCTCTTCAGTTGAAAGGTAGGCGTTCCGACTGCTCATGGCAAGCCCGTCCGTCTCCCTCACCGTTGGTGACGCAATCACCTTCAGGTTCATTCGAAGGTCTTCGACCATCCTTCTTACAATCACAAGCTGCTGGTAATCCTTCTCTCCAAACACGGCAACACTGGGTCGGACCATGTTGAAGAGGATGCAGCACACCGTGGAAACCCCTCTGAAATGCCCGGGACGGGCGGTGGCGCACAGTCCGGACGCGAGGCGCTGAACTTCTACGAAGGTTGAGAATCCTGTTGGATAAACGGTTTGAGGGGTGGGCGCGAAAACCAGGTCTGCCCCCTGTGTACGAAGCAACTCGCAATCCTGATGCAGATTCCTGGGGTATCTGTCAAAATCCTCCCCCGGACCGAACTGCATCGGGTTGACAAAAATCGAAACCACAACCCTGTCGCACCTGCGCCGGGCATCCCGAACCAGGCTGAGATGGCCCTGGTGCAGTGCTCCCATTGTTGGAACGAACCCAACGGAAAGCCCCTCTGACCTCCACTTTCCGGTAATATCCGAGACCCGGTCGTGTTCACTGACCAGATGCATCACAGAAACCTCTCAAACACCGGGGCAAAGCTTGACAGCCCCCCGCTGTGATTCCTTATGCGCTCCACCAGGGCGGACAGTGCCCGGGGTTCGTTCAAGGATCTTTCCGCGCTGACCACCAGGGTTGGAAAATGGCGTTCCCGAAGAAAATAGCTGTTATACGATTCCACAAGTTTTTCCAGCCAGCTCCTGCTTACATCCCTTTCAAAAGCCCTTCCCTGGCGAAGCAGCCTTTCCGCCAGAAACCCGGGGGTTGCCTGAAGGTAAACAATCAAATCCGGATTCGGCGCCACCGGCGAGAGGGCTTCGAAGAGTTTCCGGTACAGATCGAACTCCGGCTCGGAAAGGGTGGCCCTGGCGTGTATCATGTCCCGGTGGAAACAGAAATCGCTGACTGTCAGGCCGTGGAAAAGGTCGGCGCGGCTCAGTTCCTCCAGACGCTCGTACCGCTGGAGCATGAAGGCGATCTGGGTTTGAAACGCCCATTTCTTCATGTTTCGGTGAAACAGGGGAAGAAAAGGGTTGTCCCCGGGCTTTTCCAATATCAGCCGCCCATTCATTGCACCCGCCAGAAGCCCGGCCAGTTCTGTCTTGCCGGATCCAAGCGGCCCCTCCACCACCAGGGTAGCAAGCGATGAGGAATCAGCCAAGGCTTACGCCCTCATACCGGGTAATATTCGATTTATCAGGAGTTTGTGCCAGCATCATCCCCGGTGTAAGGCCATCCGTTCCTGGAACCGGGTCGAAAAACACTTCCGCCAGAGGAACCAGCACGAAACGCCTGAGATGCATTCGGGGATGGGGCAGTATGAGTTCGGGACAGCTTGTTCCGTTCTCCAGAAACAGCACATCCACATCCATGGAGCGGGCTTTGCCCGCCTTTTTGACCGGGGATCCGCAACCCGCCTCAATCTCTCTGGCCACGGCAAGAAGGCCTTTGTCAGAGCCAAGCCACCGACCCGCCAATGCGCAGTTCAGAAAATCGCCCCCTTCGACAGCCCCCCAGGGCTTCGCAAGGTAAACCCTTGATACCCGGGCTTCAGATACCATTGCCGAACACCGGAGGCAATCCACAGCGTCTCTGAGGCATAGAGGAGTTGATGCTGTGTTGCCCCCGAGACCAAGGCCGAATGCCCTACCCTTCAATGGTGTAATCCGCGCTTTCGGTTATGGAATCCACCGGCGGAAAAGGCTTTTTTACAGTTACTTTCCATTCTCCCGGCCAACGGGCGCCGAGGAGTTGAAACACCCTCCCGGCCAGTTCTTCAATGTAGTCGAAACCCTGGTGGGACACAGCTGAGACCAGAGAACACACTTCGGAGTAATCCACTGCGGGTGGGGATGAATGGGTTCCGGAATACTCGATATCCAGCGTCACCCTTCTCGGAAAGAGTTTCTCCTTCGGAAGAACACCCAGAATCACCTGAATTGAAATGCCTTTCAGAACCAGTGTGCCGGTCACTCTTCCTTCTTCCGCAGCCACTGGATGAGCCGGTTCCTGTAAAGCTCCAGCTCTTCCAGCCTGCCCATGGCCTGGTGAATTCTGGGTTCTGAAACCGTAAGCGCGAATCGTATGAATCCCTCGCCCCAGGAGCCGAAACCACTTCCGGGGGTGACCATTATCCCCGCCCGGTTGACCAGTTTTCCCGCGAAGGCCATCGAAGTTGCACCCCTGGGCAGCCTGACCCACAGATAGAATGTGCCCGGGGAGTCGAAAACCTCCCAGCCCAGCTTGCGCAACCCTGCGAGAAGCACTTCCCGGCGGCTCCGGTACATGGACAGCAGCCCGGAGATGTGTTCGGAAGGAAGAGCCATGGCGGTTGCGGCAGCGGCCTGAACAGCAGTGAAAACGCCGGAGTCGATGTTTTCCTTGGCGGCCATGAAAGGACGCACCAGTCGTTTGGAACCCGCCACGAAACCAACGCGCCAACCGGTCATGCTGAAGGTTTTGGACAGGCTGTGAAACTCCAGCACCACGTCCGACGCGCCGGGAACCTGCAGGAAGGAAAGGGGGGCTGCGCCGTCGAAACGAATGTGGCTGTATGAATTGTCGCTTGCGATGAGAATGTTGTTCTCCCGGGCGAAGTCTACAAGCCCCTTCATCTGCTTCGGGCTGACAACTGCTCCGGTGGGGTTGTTGGGGTAGTTAAGGAAAAGAACCTTCGCCTGCCTGAGAACCTCGGGAGGGATTCGCTCGAGGCAGGGCAGAAACCCGTTTTCCCAAAGAAGCGGAACATCGACGGGAATTCCGTCCGCCATGATGGTCGCCGCCCTGTAGACGGGATAGCCGGGATTGGGAATCAGCACTATGTCTCCCCGGTTGCAGAAGACCATCGGAACATGGGCGATTCCTTCCTTGGAACCGATCAGCGACGCAACTTCCAGATCATCCCCTCCGGTCAGCCCGAAGTCCCTCTGAAGGAAGGAGCGCGCCGCGTCCCTGAAGAAACCGCTTCCCCAGTTGCTGGGATATCGGTGAAAAGAGGGATCGAGAAGCGCCTTCCTTCCCTCCTCCACCACCGGGGCCGGAGTGGGGGTGTCGGGGTCGCCGATGCCGAAGTCGATAATGTCAAGCCCTCTTTTGACAGCAGCGGCTCTTTTCCTGTCAAGCTCTGCAAACAGGTATGGCGGAAGCTTGCTGAGCCTTTCAGAAGCGCTTATCAGAGCCCGTTTCTCCAAGACTTCTCCTTTCGCTGCTTCGTTGTAATATACATGTGTGAAGAATTATGTGGATTTCAGAAAGGTGTCACTTTGATCCTTCCCTTCAACCCCTCGACAAAAACCGTGCGTTGCAGTATCGGCACCCTGCTTTCCCTGTGCCTTCTTCCGGAAACCCTCAGGGGAGGAGATGATTCCGTCGACCTTCAAACCCGGTTGAAACACCACAACCGGGTGCAAAAGGCCAAGGCGGCGGAGACCGGCGGAACAACCGAAGTTCAGGCGAAGCTGAAGGCAAAGGTGAACGGCATCAGCTTCCACCTTTCCGGAAGGGCGGATGTGGTCTGCCCCGGGGGAATCTGGGAGGTAAAAACACGCAGCCCGATCCCGGACAAGCCGCTGCAGGAGCATCTTCTGCAGCTGTGTTTCTACATGAAGGCTCTGAAGGCAGGAAAAGGCTGGCTGCTCTACACCGACACGGACAGTGACGAGGAGAAAACATTCCGTCTGGGCTCGCGGAAAGTCGGCACCCTGTGGAAGGAGTTCATCGGAGGGGCGGCGCGGCTTGTGATCGATGAATGGCGGCATCATGAGTGCCTGAAGGAAAGTCTGGGAAGCTTTTCATTCCCCTTTCAAAAGCCACGCCCGGGCCAGGAGCAGCTTTTTGAATCCACTCGAAGAGCGCTGGAATCTTCAGGGGAATCCATGATCCAGGCACCCACCGGAACCGGAAAAACCGCAGCGGTTCTCTTCGGCGCAGTTGCTCCGGCGATACGAACATGGAACACGCTGTTCTTTCTCACCGCCAAGAATACTCAGAAGAAACTTGCCCTTGAAACCGCTGAACTCTTCAGAAACTCCGGACTTCCCTTCCGGGCGGTGGCCCTCTCCTCCCGCCGGGATACCTGCCCGATGAACACCGACCGGTGTCTGCCTGAAACATGCAGCCTCGCGGAAGTGTTCGGAGAACGGGTGCAAAACTCCGGGCTCCTTGAGGAGCTTCTCGAAACAGGTATTGTCGACACCGCGATCCTGGTTGAAAAATCACTGCTGGCCGGCGTGTGCCCCTTCGAGACCGGGCTCTGCCTGGCCCAGCGGTGCGACCTGGTTATCTGCGACTACAATCATGTGTTCGATCCGTCCGCAAGCCTGAAGCGGTTTTTCGCCGAGGATGAAACAGCGGGGCGGATTGATCTTCTTGTAGACGAAGCGCCAAATTTGCCTGATCGGGTGATGCGGATATGGTCTCCGGAGATATGGGCTTCGTGGCTTCGTGTCACCGGCGGGTACGCGGGCAAAGACCGGAAACTCAGGGGACTCGTGCGCCCCTGGATCAAACTGATGAATGCGGCTGAAGCGCTTCTCCCTCCCGGCTCCCGGGATGACCTGGTACTGCCGGGCAGCCTCTCACCTCCACGAATCGATTTCAGGAAGTGGAGGCGGGCTCTGAAATCATTTTCCGACGCGCCCCCGGAAACCCTGGATCTGTCCCGGGCGGTGGCCCGATTCTCGCTGGTTGCCGAGAGGCTGGACGACACATTTCATCTTCTGGCCCGAAGGGAACAAGGCGATACGGTCCTGCAGTGGTTCTGCACCGATCCTTCAGGGCCGACGGGTGAGGTTCACCGAAGGTGCAGGTCTGTTACCGCATTCAGCGCAACCCTCTCCCCGGCCCCCCACTTCCGGCCCCTTCTCGGTATGGGGGATGACGCCGGCTGGACAGTAACGGAATGGCCCTTCCCGAGAGGAAACCTCAGGGTATGGATAGATGCCACCATTGACACCAGATGGAAGGCCCGGGAGTCCGCCACTCCCAGGGTCGCCGAAAGGCTTCGGGGAGCCTGGCTGAAAAACCCCGGAACCTGGCTGGCCTGGTTTCCATCATTCAGCTGGATGGAGGAAGTGGCGCTGTTGCTCGGTGATTGCAGCCCGCTGGTTCAACCCAGGGCTTCATCTCCTGAAGAAAGGCGGCGCTTCCTCGAAGAGGCATGCGAAGGGGGGAAACTGGTGCTTTCCGTGGCGGGTGGCGTCTTCTCGGAAGGCGTTGACATGACTTTTCCCGACCTTAAAGGCGGGTTTGTGGCGGGCCCGTCGCTTCCATCCGTGAACACCAGGCAGGAACTGGTCAGAGTAAGATACAACAGTGTCTACGGCGACGGGTTTCTTCACGCCTACATCATCCCTGGCATGAACCGGGTGATTCAGGCGGCGGGAAGGCTTCTGCGCAACCCGGAACAGAAGGCGGATCTGGTGCTGCTCGGGCAGCGGTTCACATGGAGCCCCTACAGGGAACTTCTTCCGGAGCACTGGCTTCCGGCAAGGGTCATCACGTTGAAAGGCGTTACAACGATGAAGGGGGAAGGCCGAAGCCTTCCCCCCTGACGCGAAAGGAATAAACCCTACTCGTTGACGATTTCTTCTTCGGCGGATTCTTCCTGAACTTCTTCTTCACCCTCGACGACCTCGACGGCCTCTTCGCCCTCTACGACCTCGACGGCCTCTTCGCCCTCAACGACCTCGACAGCCTCTTCGCCCTCGACGGCTTCTTCACCCTCGACGACCTCGACGGCCTCTTCGCCCTCTACGACCTCGACGGCCTCTTCGGTCACAACCGCCTCGTCGGTGGTTTCAGCGGCGGGTTCGTCGCATGCTGCGGCAAAAGCCATGAATACGGCGATAAGAGCTATTGCAAGGTACTTCATTCCAAAATCCTCCCGTCGAAACTTCCTGAAACTCCATCTGCGTCTGAAACCTTCAGCGCAGATATGTCGCCCTGAAAAAAAGCGGGGGGCGATACCCCCACGGAAAGCAATATGCCACGAGACGATACATTCCGTCAAGGGGATGATGCTCTGAAGTAATTACTGAAGTGCACTTTAGCTAAAGAAGCCAGAATGTCCTGGCCATAAAGCTTCACAAGTTCAACGCCCACCTTGTCCGCAGCAGCTCCGGAACCTGATGAAAGGCTAACTGCGAGCCCTTCGGACAGCTTTTCGAGTTCCCTGAGATAGGCTCCCCGGGCAATGATCGAAGCCGCCGCCACCACAGGGTCGTCCTCGGCGCGAAAACGCAATGAGAGCCGGTAGTCTCCCGGAGGCAGCCACGGAGCCAGCCTCTCCCGGGGGCAGAAACGGTCCACCACCACGGTTCCGGCGCCGGTTCGGGCCAGGAGTCTGGTGATCACCTCACCGTGGGCCATGGCCTGCATATCCAGGCTGTTCATTCCCCGGGTCCGGCAGTGTTCGAAAAGAGTGTTGTACTCCCCCGGGGAGATGCAGCGAACTTCCCAGGCAAGCCCCGGACGCGCAGTCAGTGCGGAAGCAAGCTTCAGAACCCGGTCGTTGGACAGGGTTTTCGAATCCGCCACTCCCAATGCAGCCAGTTCCCCGGCGACACCGTCATCGCAGGCTACCCCCGCCGCCACCAGGGGACCGAACCAGTCTCCCTTTCCTGCCTCGTCGGTGCCGATGCGGAACCCTTCCACCAACGGGGGAAGCTCCGCCTCTCCGGACAGGACGCCCATGGCAAACTCGATCAGATCTGGGTCACCTCCGGCGGGAACCGTGGAAAAGCCCTTCCTGACAGACCAGTAGTAGTTCACCCTGCATGACAGCCCCGCCATGGAAAGGACGACCTGCGAGCCGTTCACGAGTTTCTTCTCCGAAACGGTTTTCACCCCGGCTGCGGAAAGTGACTCCCGGGCCAGGGCCGCAGATTCCGCCAGACCCGACCCCGAAATCATTCGAAGGGGTTCTCGATTGAAAGAACAACTCCCGGAGTGTACGATTCCAGAAGGCACGAAATCTCTCCTATGAGTACCGAGGCTGACAGAAGTACGGGCATATGGCGGTCGTCGTCGGTGACCCATACGAATATCTCGCCTTCCTGCTTGAAGATTCCCTCGCTTCTCAACTCCGGCTTGAGAAGAAGACACTGGAATGTTCCCGCTGGAGTGCGGATGGTGTTGCGCTCAACCACGTCAACCCACAAGGGGTAGTTGTCGTTGTCAACGTGAACGTCCATGGAAAACCGGTCACCCACTTCCAGTGAAAGGGTGCGGGCGTAGTAGAACGCTCCGAGAACATCAAGGGCATGGGGGGGAATAAGGTTTTCCATCTTGTCCGGGTTGGTCTCGCCGGGGTAACGGGCAACCCCCTCCTCCTGATGGAAAAAGGTTTCCTTCTGCCTGGAGTAGTTTCCCTCGTTGATATCCTTGTAGTACCTG